>CENQ01031616.1_pt1 | contig 171134 bp, 183 predicted proteins | sample 356171 | NCBI WGS metagenome assembly CENQ01 (sample SAMEA2619802, study PRJEB7988) | marine metagenome | biome: marine biome (ENVO:00000447); feature: surface water layer (ENVO:00002042); material: "saline water (ENVO:00002010), including plankton (ENVO:xxxxxxxx)" | depth 5 m
TCTACAATATCAGAAAGTTGTTTTTTATTTAGTACAACATTACTTTGAAATAATAATATATCTTCTTTTAGGTTACATAAATCTTTGTGAGTTATTAATTTTAATTCTATAGGTTTTTTGATTTTTTTGAGCTTAATCTCTAAATTTTTATTAGCAACTATATAAACTTTTTTAAAGCCTTCATTTTGAAGATTAATTATCAATCTTTCAATATTGCTAATGCCTGCTATTTTTTCATCTAAAAAAATCTCAATTGATTCATTATTTATATCTTTCCCATCAACTATGATAGCTGGTGACATTTAAACCACTCTAAGGTTATTTTTATTTACTGATGTAATTATATTTGAATTTTCTCTAGCATTTTCGAGGTCATTAGGATAATCAACATCATGCCAGTATGAATCTCCAATATCTAATGAATATACTTTATGACCCCTTTTTAAAATTCTGTCAATTGCAGATGCATACCACTTTTTATTAAATTTATCAGTTCTTATTTCAATTTCTAAAGATCTTTTTAAAATTTGTAGACCTTCGCCTCTAAAAACTCTGATTCCTACTGATTCTCCATCTATTTCAGAAATATTTTTTCCAATGGAATGAACTAAATCATTTTCAATTTTTACTTTCATATCCTCAGCGGCATACTTATCTTTAACTTTATAAGGGACACAGATTTCGTCTTTATTTGAAATAATTTTTCTCAAAACCTCAAGTTCAAAAACATCATCACCATTTAATAGTACTGTGTCTTCATCAAGTACATTTCTAGCACACCATAGAGAAAAAAGACTGTTAGTTGAATCCCAAAAAGGATTAAATATGGTATTAATTTTTATATTAATAATGTTTAGGCTACTCAAAAATTCTTCAACCTTTTGGTATGCGAAACCAACGACAACATTTATCTCTTCAATATCACATTTTTTTAAATGATTAATCTGGTTTTCAAGAATAGTTTGATCATCAATTCTCAAAAGTGACTTTGGAATATCTTTTGTGAATGGTTGGAGTCTTTCACCTTTACCTGCTGCCAGAATAATAGCTTTCATAATGATTATGAATTTTATTTATAAACTTCATTTGATTTTAAGTCAAATAAAATATTAATTTTTTGTAATAAAATCCCTTTTTTTTTGTATTCAATTTAATATTATAAAAAAATTTAAGTAATATTCTTAAGAAACTATCCGAGAATTTTAACTAATTTTCCATCTAAAAGATCAGCTTCGACTTGAAGATTTTCACTATTAACATAAACAAGTTTTGGTTTATATTTCTTTGCTTCATCTAACGGCATATTTGCAAAAGATACAATAATTAAGCAATCACCTTTTCTTGCACAATGTGCTGCTGCGCCATTTGTACATATTACACCTGAATTTCTTTCTCCTTCAATTACATAAGTAATAAATCGTTCACCATTTGTAAGGTTAAAAATATGAACTTGCTCATAAGGAAGAATACAAGCTGCATCCATTAAATCTTTATCAATTGTAATACTACCCTCATAATATAGGTTTGCTTCGGTTACATTTGCTCTGTGAATCTTTGATTTTAAAACTGTTAAATTCATTGCACTAATTTTAAATTATAATTTCAAATTGTCTATTAATCTTATTTTTCCTAACTTTAATGCTACTGCTATTATGTCACCTTTTTTTGCTACTGCATTTTCCGTTAATGTTTCTTTATTAACAATTTGCACATATTCTATATTTTTTAAGCCCTCAGATTTAAAAAATCTAATTAAATTATTTTTTAAATAAACACTCTTATTTCTTCCGCCTAAAAATTGTTTTTTTGTCATTTTTAGACCCGAATAAATTTTACTCGCTTTGTAATAATTAATATTTGTTAATAATTTATTTCTTGAGCTAAGCGCTAGCCCGCTTGATTCTCTTATGGTCTTGCCCTCAATAATTTTAATATCTAAATTTAAATCTTTAACCATCCTCTTAATTATAACTAGTTGCTGTAAATCCTTTTCCCCAAAAATCGCAATATCAGGTTTTACAATATTAAAGAGCTTTATTACTATTGTAGTCACGCCGTTAAAATGTCCAGGCCTATACATTCCACATAAACTTTTCTGTAGATCCTTTACAATTACTGTTGTTTGAAAATTTTTTTCAAAAATATCTTCAATTTTAGGAATAAGTAAATAATCAACTTTTAATTCACTCAGCTTGCTGATGTCTTCCTGAAGAGTAATAGGATAATTTTTTAAGTCGTTTTTATCGTTAAATTGAATAGGATTTATAAAAATGCTCACTATTATAGTTCCTCCAATTTTTTTTCCTTTTTCTATCAAAGATAGATGGCCTTGATGTAAAGCCCCCATTGTTGGGATTAAAATTATGGGTTTTTTACTTTTTTGATTATGAAGTTTTTTTATCAAATTTTTGAAAATTGAAATCTTATTTATGATTTTAAGGGAACTTCTTCTTTTTAACATCCTTTTTAAACTCCATAGCAGCTTTTTTTGCGAGATCTCTAATATTTGTATAAGACTTTACAAATGACGGTCTAGGTAGTGGAGTGATTCCAAGCATGTCTTCTGTAACAAGAATTTGACCATCTGTTTTACCTCCAGCGCCAATACCTATTGTAGGAATTTTTACATCTTTTGTTATTTTGTCTGCTAAAATTTCAGGTACTCCCTCTATGACCAACAGTGAAGCACCATTCTTATAGGATTTAACTGCCAATTCATAAATATAGTCTCTTTCATTTTTAGTTTTGCCTTGTTTTCTATAGCCACCATATGAATTATATGATTGAGGACATAGTCCAACATGGGCAACTATAGGGATACCAATTTTATCAGCTTTATTAACAAGATCTATTAAATCTGGATTCATTTCGATTTTAACGGATTGTGCATTTGTTTCTTTAAATACCTTTCCAATATTTTCTAATGCAGAACTAGTAGATTGTTGATAAGACATAAATGGCATATCAACACAAAAATGTGCATTTGATAAAGCTTTATCAACCGCCTTGGCATGGTAAATAATTTCATCTAAGGTAACACTTAATGTGGTTTCTTTTCCTTGAAAAACATTCCCTAATGAATCTCCAACTAGTATCAAGTCACAAATTTCATCTAGAATTTCTGCAGTTTGATAATCATATGCGGTGAGAGCTATAATTTTATCCTTTTTAGCCTTCATTGCATTCAAATCTTTGATGGTTTTTCTCATATTTTAATAAATCCTCATTTTACAATTCTATTATAGCTTTTATTATATTTAAAAAAATGTCTATTGATAGTAATTATTTTTCGCTTTTATCAAAATTACCACCTTATGTTTTCTCTGTGGTCAATGAACTAAAATATTCAGCTAGGAGAAGAGGTGATGATATTATTGATTTTGGAATGGGAAATCCTGATCAGCCCACACCTAAGCATATTGTTGAAAAGCTTATGGAGTCATCAGTTCAAGGAAAAAATCATAGATACTCAATATCTGCAGGTCTACCTAAACTTAAATTAGCAATTTCTGATTGGTATAAAAAAAATTATAATGTGTCGATTAACCCTGATACAGAAACAATTGTTACAATTGGATCAAAAGAGGGATTATCACACTTGATGATCGCAATGTTATCTCCAGGGGAGGTTGTACTGGTTCCAGATCCTTGTTACCCGATACATAGTTTTTCTGTTTTGATAGCAAGAGGGGACATAAGAGCATATGATTCTTTCGAAGAAGAGGAAATGATTGCTAGTATACTAAAAGGAATTAAAAAAAATCCTAAACCAAAAGCCTTAATAATATCTTTCCCTAGTAATCCTACGACTCAAACTGTTAATATTGAATTTTTTAATAAAATTGTGGACATAGCCAAGGAAAATAAAATTGTTGTAATCCACGATTTTGCTTATGCGGATATTTGCTTTGATGGATATAAAGCGCCGAGTTTTTTACAAGCAGAAGGAGCAAAAGAAATTGGAGTTGAATCTTTTTCTATGTCAAAAAGTTATAATATGGCTGGATGGAGAGTTGGTTTTATGACTGGAAATAAAGAAATAATATCTGCCCTAAAAAGAGTAAAGAGTTACTTGGATTATGGTATTTTTCAACCGATTCAAATTTCCGCTATAACAGCTTTAAATGAAACTAGAGATTGTGTGGAACAAGCTGCTGAAACTTATAGGACAAGAAGAAATAGGCTGATTGATAGTTTTTCAAAGTCGGGCTGGAACATTAAAAAGCCTGATGCCACAATGTTTGTATGGGCTGAAATTCCAGACAAATATAAACACTTAGGATCTTTAGAATTTTCTAAAAAACTAATTACAGATTGTAATGTAGCTGTATCGCCCGGAGTAGGATTTGGAAAGAATGGTGATAATTTTGTCAGATTTGCCTTGATAGAGAATGAGCAAAGAATTCTTCAAGCGGCCAGATCTATTAAAAAATTATCATTATAGGAATTTATTTTGATTTATAAATTAAAGTTAATTTTTTTAATATTTTTTTTATATGGTCATGTGGCTCATGCAATTTCAATTGAAGATTTTAAAAATCTTGAAGGTCAATCGTCATTTAAAGTTCAGAAAGTTAATAAGTATATTGATTATTTTAGCCAAAACAGAAAAGGTAGAGATTTTTTTCAGGCTGCCTACCCTAGACTTGGTCTCTATAAAGATATCATTTATGAAATATTTGATGAATATAATATTCCAAGAGAGATTATTTTTGTATCGATGTTAGAGAGCGGATTTAATCCAAAAATTGAATCTAGTGCTGGAGCCATTGGTTTATGGCAATTCATGCCTTCGACTGCTGAGATCTTCGGTTTAAGGATAGATGAATGGGTGGATGAGAGAATGGACATATATTATTCCACAAACGCAGCAGTTTCATATTTTAAAAGTCTTTTGAAAAAATTTGGATCTTGGGAGCTAGCATTAGCGGGTTATAATTGTGGAGATTTAAATGTTAAAAAAGCAATAGATAAATATAATTCGACAGATTTTTGGTATTTATCAAAATATGCTTTTCCAAAACAAACCAAAGAATATGTTCCTCAGATAATTGCTTTAATACATATTTCAGAAAATTTAAAAAAATATAATTTCGGTTATCTAGAACTTAAAAAAAATTTAAAGGTTAAAAAATTTAAAGTAGCAAAAAATACGAAATTATCTAAAATTGCATATTTAATCGGTGAGACTGAAGATTATGTAAATAATATAAATCCTTCGCTCCAAAAAAAAATTACACCACCTAATGAATCATATGACATCAACATTCCAATAAATAAAATTGAAATTTTATATTCTAAAATAGATGTAATTTTTAAGGATAGAGTTATAAAAAAATATAAAATTATTAAAGGCGATACAATCTCAAAAATTGCAATAAAATTAAATAATTCAGTTGAAGAGCTATATGATTTAAATGACCTTAGTTCATCTAAAATTATTGCTGGCAAGTATCTTTTGTTTTATGAAAATGATAAATCTTTTTTTAAGATTGGAAAATATTGGATGCATGTTGTTAAAAAGGGAGATAGTTTATATAAGTTATCTAAAACATACGAGGTATCAATTGATAACATTAAGAAATGGAATAATATCTCAGGATCAAAAATCATTATTGGGCAAAAAATTAAGCTAATTTTAAAAAATGAATGATATAAAAAAAATAGATTCAATAATTTCAGCTTTCGAAAAAAATAAAAAAATAATAATAAAAAAAACAAAGGCTTTTGAAAAAATATTCTCTTTAGGTGAACCTAAAGATATATTTTATGAGCTAGTTTATTGTATTTTGGCAGCGGGGACTAGCGCCGAGCTTGCTCTAAAGACTGTAAAAATTATCACAGAAAAAGATTTGGTAATTTATGCAACTGAAGCAGAAATTATAAAAGAATTAAAGAAATGTTATAGATTTTATAATGTCAGAGGTAAGTATATTTATAATGTTAGAGAATACATTAATCTAAACTTTTCTTTTGATATTAGAAAACTGATAAACCAATTTGATAACTCTATAATTGCAAGAAACGAATTAGCACAAAATAAAGAGATTAAAGGAGTCGGAATGAAAGCGTCCAGTCATTTTTTAAGAAACATAGGTTTTAAAGATTTGGCGATTCTTGATATTCACATATTGAGTTTAATGAAAGAAATGTCATTAATACCGAAAAATTTTAAATTAACTATAAAAAATTATGAAAAAACAGAAGACATTCTCAGAAAATTATCCCATCAAATTAATATTGATTTACCTGAGTTAGATTTAACTTTATGGTTTATGAAAACTAATAAAATAATTAAATAATATTCTCGATGAAAACCTCAATGTATTGATCTTTTTCTTTTCCAAAATTATTAAAAACTGCGTGGTAATGGTTTATTCCAGTTATACCTAAAGCATAATCTTTATAATAAACCTGAGATTTATGGAAATTGATAATTTTATTCTTTTTCTTTATAACCTTATCAATATTGACATAATGATGATATTTATTGAAAGCCCCCCAAACCTCATAGAAAAATATTTTTATTTTTTTATTTTTTAAATTCTCCAATATTATTCTAGAAATTCTTCTGTGAGTAGGATGTTTATCAAGTCTCGGATGAGGACAAAATACTATGTCTGGATTAATTTCATCTAGGTTAGCTAAAAAAAGTGTTTTAAATAAATTGGCATTTTTATTAGTTGAAACATTATCTAGTCCATAGTAAAAAAATTTATCAATATTCATAAATTTGTTAGATTTTTCAGATTCTATTTTTCTGTTTCTTATAAGAGTTTCTTTATTTTTGTATTTATTGAATGATCCAGAACCATTGGTACAAATGATATGAAATAACTTATTTTTTTTAGATAAAATTATTGTAGTACCACCCATGCCTATTTCAATATCATCTGGATGAGGCGAAACTAAAAGTATTTTTTTATTTTGAAAATCCGATATCATATTTGTAATATTAAACTATTTATAATATTAATTAATTGGTTTTATTTATGAATGATTTTGAAACAGTTATTGGATTAGAAGTTCATGCCCAACTCAAGACAAAGACTAAGCTATTTTCAACATCTAATAATGAGTTCGGGGATAATCCTAATTCAAATGTATCTATTGTAGATTTAGGACTACCTGGAGTGTTGCCAGTATTGAACATGGAAGCTGTTAGGCTGGCTATAATTGCTGGTTTATCCACAGATTGTGAAATTAATAAAAAATCCACTTTCGCCAGAAAACATTATTTCTATCCTGATCTACCCAAAGGATATCAAATAAGCCAATATGATGAACCTATTGCATCATCAGGAATCCTAAAAATTAAATCTGGTAATTCCTTTAAAAAGATTAGAATTAATAGAATTCATATGGAAGAGGATGCAGGTAAATTGATTCATGATTTGTCTGATGATTCATCATTAGTTGATTTGAATAGGGCAGGTGTTCCGTTGATTGAGATTGTTACTGAGCCTGATTTATCAAATCCTGAAGAAGCAGTAAGTTACTTAAAAAGATTAAGAAAAATTTTACTTTTTGCAGGTGTCTCTGATTGTGATATGGAAAAAGGTAATTTCAGGTGTGATGCAAATATATCATTAAGAAAAAAGGGCGATGTCGAATTGGGAGTAAAAACTGAAATTAAAAATGTTAATTCTTTTAGGTTTGTTCAAAAAGCTTTAGAGTATGAGATATTAAGACAAAAAAAAATTTTAGAAAAAGGTGCTGAAGTTTTACAGGAGACCAGGCTATTTAACTCTTCAACGAATAAAACTTATTCTATGCGTTCGAAAGAAGATGCTCATGATTATAGGTATTTCCCAGACCCTGATCTCCAACCGCTTGTATTAAAAGAAGTATTTATTGAGGACATTAAAACTAATCTAGGAGTATCATATGATAAAAAATATCTATCTATGATTGATATGGGTCTTAAAGATGATGATGTAGAAATATTAATGTCCGATCCTAGAATTTTGGAGTATTTTGAAAAAACCATATTATCCATTAATGAACCAAAATTGGTTTGCAACTGGATTATCTCAGAACTTATTAAATATTTTGACAATTTGAAATTACAACCAATTATATTTGCGGAGTTAATTAAACTAATTAAAGATGGAAGTATAAATAATAATTCAGCTAAGAATATTTTAGAGAAGATATCTTTATCTAATCAAAATCCCAATGAAATTGTTGAGTCTATGAATCTCAAGCAAGAAAGCTCTGAGGATTCATTAAATGAGATAATTCTAAAAACAATTGATAAATTTCCTGAAGAGTATAAAAGAATTATGGAAGGCGAAGTAAAACTACTAGGCTTTTTTGTAGGTCAAGCAATGAAGCTATCTAAGGGAAAGGGTAATCCTAAAATAATAAACAAGCTTTTGAAAGAAAAATTCAAAATCAATTGATTTCTGTATAAAGTTTTTTTATTTCATTCATTATTTCATTTTTAACATTTTCAATTCTCTCTTTAGAAGGTTTTTTTTCAATTTGAAAATTAAGAGGATTGCCAAACATTAATTTAACTTTTTCAGGCTTGATAACCTTCGTTTTTCTTGGAAATGCTTCGAATGTACCAGATATTGCGAGAGGTATTATAGGGGTCCCAGTTTTTAAAGCCATTATAGCGACACCCATTTTAGCTTCACCAATTTTTCCGTCTCTTGATCTTTGACCTTCAGGAAATAATCCAACTAGTTTCCCAGATTTTAATAATTTTATTACTTTTAATAATGCAACTCTATCGCTAGTTGACCTTTGTACAGGAATGGTATTTCCTAAATCGCATAAAAATCTAAATAAAAAATTTTTATTATATACATCTTCTGCTGCAAGAAAATTAATTTTTCTTCTAGTATTATATGCAGTCACAGCATTAATAATTATTCCATCCAAATGAGACATATGGTTGGACGCAATCACTCCAGAGCCTTTTTGCGGAATATTTTTAGAGTTAACAACTTCTACTCTGTGATAAACCTTAAGGTAAAGATTAACAATAAAAGTAAGCCAATATTTTAGATGATAAGATTTTAAATCGCTACATGGATATTGATTATATTTGAATAAGTCTGATTCAATATTTTTTAGAAAATTCTTTACTCTGTCAAAAGCCATACTCTATTTTAATCTGTTATAATTATTTCACAAAATTGTTATGTTAGCATTATAAAAAATGAATAGAAAATCTATATTGTATCTGGAAAATGGTGAAGTATTTAATGGCCTTTCTTTTGGATATGAAGGCGAAACTGCTGGTGAAATAGTATTTAATACGTCTATGACAGGATATCAAGAGATAATTACTGATCCATCCTATAATTCTCAAATTGTTTTAATGACTTACCCTCATATTGGAAATTATGGTACGAATGATGAAGATATTGAATCATCAAAAAGTGCTGCAAAAGGGCTTATTGCTAGAAATTTTTGTGATTTTCCATCCAATCATAAATCTAATTTGACCCTTAATGATTATTTGATAAAAAACCATATTGTAGGAATTCATAATATTGATACCAGAAAACTTACAAAAATTATAAGAAATGAAGGTGCACAAAAATGTATCATTTCAAATCTATCCGAAGATATAGAATATTTTAAGAATAGATTGACGAGTACTCCTAATATGATTGGAAATGATTTAACAAAAAAAGTGACTTGTGATGAAATATATGAAATCAAAGGAATAAAAGAAAATAAAAGGATTTTTGTATATGATTTTGGATGTAAGGATAATATATTAAAAGTCTTAAATTTGAAGTTTGGTCTCAATTTGATTGTAGGTCCTTGTGATACTGAGCCAGAAAAAATTAAAGAGATAAATCCAGATGGAATTTTATTATCAAATGGTCCTGGAGATCCAGCCGCTTCTAAATATGCTATTGAAAATATTAAAAAAATTTTGGGATATAGGCCAATTTTCGGAATATGTTTAGGGCATCAAATCTTATCTTTATCTTTGGGCTTTAAAACTTTTAAATTAAAATTCGGCCACCGTGGTGCAAACCATCCTGTAATGAATATCTTAGATAATAAGGTCGAAATAACTAGTCAAAACCACGGTTTTGCAGTTGAAAATAAGAATATTGAAGGTGTTGAAATTACTCATATAAACTTAAATGATAAGACTGTTGAAGGAATAAGGTCAGAAAAACTCAAATGTTTCTCTGTCCAATACCACCCAGAAGCTTCACCAGGTCCACATGATTCATATAGATATTTTAAAGAATTTTATGAAATGTTATAAAAATATATGTCTGGTTAATGTTATAGGTAATTATTATGTATAAGTTTTTATTTATTATGGATCCCTTAGAGAATATAATACCCACAAAAGATACAACATATATTTTAATGCTAGAGGCTGAATCAAGAGGAAATGAAATTTTTTTCACTCTTCAAGATGACTTATTTATAAAAAATAACCAAGTTAAACTAAAAAATGTTTATAAAGTAGATATGATAGATCAGAATAATATTAAAAATAATATGCCTATATGTGAAATCAAAAAAACTTATAATGATAAAGAATTAGATTATTTCGATGTGATATTTATGAGAAAAGACCCTCCCGTTGATGACAAATATATTAAAACAACTTATATGCTCGAAATGGTTAAAGACAATGTTTTGGTTGTAAATAATCCAACTGCTTTAAGAGCCTTTAATGAAAAACTATCTACACTTCGATTTGACAAAATAATTCCAAACACAATAGTTTGTAACGGTGGCGATAAAGATACAATAAAAGAATGGACCTCAAACTTTAAGGACGGGGTAGTTATTAAACCTCTTAATTTATGTGGGGGAGAGGGGATACAAAAGTTTGATGGTAGAAATTTTTCATCTCTAGATCTGGTTAGCAATGAGACTTATATTTTACAAGAATTTATTAATAAAGTTTATGATGGAGATAAAAGAATTATAATTCTTAATGGTGAACCAATAGGTGCTATTCTAAGGAAAGCTAAGGAGGGAGATTTTATTTGTAATTTTCACTCAGGTGGAACACCGCATAAAACTGAGATCAGTAAAGAGGATTTAATTATATGTTCTGAAATTAAAAATTTTTTAATTGAAAATCATATTTACTTAGCTGGTATAGATATCATAGGCGGTTTTTTAACTGAAATAAATATTACTAGTCCAACATGTTTACAAGAAATAAACAGAGCTAATGAAACAAAATTAGAAAAAAATGTGTTAGATTTTATTATTCAAAAAATAAATTGAGTTTAATTATGTCAAAAGATAAAGATTTAGTTGAAAAAATTTCTAGACTTTCTAGATTAAAAATCGATGAAAATGAAATTGAAGGTTTTATTAAAAATTTTAAAGACATACTTAATTATATAGATTTACTAAATTCTGTAAAAATAGTAGAAGATTCAAAAGATATCGAAATTTATAATGATTATGCAGTGAGAGATGATAGTCAGGTAGAAAAACTTAGCAACGAAGAAGTTTTATTAAATGCTTCAAATAAAGAAGGGAAGTTTTTTGCTGTCAAAAAAGTTATTGAGGAAGATTGAAAATAATGAACAAGTCGATAGAAGATATTTATAAAGGTTATTTGAAAAAAGAATTCACACCAACAGAAATTTTAAACCAATATTTGGATCGTATAAATAAGGTCGATAAGAGTTTGAATTCCTTTACTGAAATATTTGAAACTAAGGTAAAAAAAGATTCTAAAAAACTCGATAATTTATTTTGTGATGAAAAAAATATATCTAACCCGCTTTTCGGAATTCCTATCTCACTTAAGGATATATTCCTTGTGAAAGATTCAATTTGTACATGTGGATCAAAGATGCTTAAGAATTATGTTTCAAATTATAATTCAACTGTGTATGAAAAATTAAATAATCTTAATGTTCTTTTAATTGGAAAAAATAATATGGATGAGTTTGCAATGGGATCATCCACAGAAACATCTTTTTTTGGTCCAACCGCTAATCCTTGGGATCAATCTAGGGTTCCTGGTGGATCAAGCGGAGGTTCAGCTGCTGCTGTATCTGCTGGATTAAGCTGCATTTCTTTGGGTACAGATACAGGAGGGTCAATTAGACAGCCTGCATCTTTTTGTGGGGTTGTTGGTATGAAGCCTACGTATGGAAGAATTAGTAGATTTGGTATGATAGCTTTTTCATCCTCACTAGACCAAGCAGGACCAATAACAAATACGGTTAAAGATTCAGCAATAGTCCTTGATGCGATATCTGGCTTTGATTCTAAAGATTCAACTTCTTTAAATTTAAAACCCACAAATTCATATCAATCATTAATTAATGATAAATTTTCATTTAAAGATTTTGTTTTTGGTGTACCAAGTAGTTTGTTGGAAGAGGGACTTGATACAGAAGTGAAATCACGATTCGACGAACTTTTAAGCAGTTTGAAAAGTCTTGGCGCCAAGTTAATCGATATAGAATTACCACATGCAAAATTCTCAGTAGCAACTTACTATATTATTGCGCCAAGTGAAGCAAGTTCAAATTTATCTAGATTTGATGGTATTAGATATGGATTTAATGATAATGGCTATGAAAATCAAGATTTAGTAGAGACATATATTAAAAATAGGTCTTTAGGTTTTGGTGAAGAAGTTAAAAGAAGAATTATGCTGGGAACCTACTCTTTATCTTCTGGATATTATGATGCATATTATTTGAAAGCTATAAAAGTTAAGAAGTTAATAGAAAATGATTTTAAAGAAGTTTTTAAAAAAGTTGATGCTGTCCTAACACCAACTTGCCCAGAATTACCATTTAAATTAGGTGAAAAGAAAAATGACCCTCTTCAGATGTACTTGTCTGATATTCTGACAATACCTGCAAATCTAGCACAACTTCCTGCAATATCGATTCCTATAGGCTTAAGCTCCAATAATCTTCCTATCGGTGTTCAATTAGCGTCAGATAAATTAAATGAAAATGCTATGATGAAAATGGCTTATTTAATTGAACAAGAAGTATCTTTTTCAAAAACTTCGCTTAATATTTAATCATGAAACTTTAAAGTTAATTTATAAGATTCATTTTTCTTTAATTCAAACTCATCTCTGATTTTTTCTGAAATCTCTTTTCTTGTTAATGATTTTTCCATTAATTCTTTAATTCTTTTTTTTATTTTTTCAATATTTAGATCTTTATCTTTTGCTGCTTTTAATAAAATTAGAACGAACTCTCCTTTTGAGCTAAAGGATTTAATTTCAGATATATCCACATCTGATATTTTCCCCCTAATTGTTCCCTCAAATTTTTTTGTTAGTTCTTTTGATAAAGAAAAATAAATCTCTTTATTTTCAGATTTAAAAATACTAAAAATTTTATATAAATCATTCTTGTTAGCATAAAATATAACAGGAATGTTGTTGGATATAACATTATCAATTTCTTTTTTTAGCTTACTAGTTGATTTGGGCAAAAAACCATAAAAAATAAATTTATCAGTATTAAAACCTGAAACAATAAGTCCTGCTAAGGATGCACTTGGACCAGGAACTACAATTGGTTCAACATTATTAATAATTAATTTTTTTATTAATAGTGATCCCGGATCTGATATTAATGGAGTTCCTGCATCTGAAATAAATGATATTTTTTTTGATTCTTTAAGACTTTTTATTATTTCAGGAAAAATCTTTTTAAGCTTTGATTCATGATATGAAATAATTTTAACTTTATTAATTTTTAAGTGTGATATGAGTTTTAATGCTTTATTCTTTTTCTCACAAATAATAATGTTACTTGATGACAAGACATCTATTGCTCTTGAGGATAAATCTCCAAGATTACCAATCGGCGTAGAAACAATGAAAAAGCTCATAATATAACGGAGGGCCAGGGACTCGAACCCTGAAGTCCGTGAGGACGCCGGTTTTCAAGACCGGTGCATTGCCAATTCTGCCAGCCCTCCCAAAATAATCTTAAGTTTAATATTGTAAATCATATATTTTACATTACTACAAATTATTAATGGTTAGATTTGATTTTAAAGTTTTTTGTGTTAACTTTTCAGCTTATATTATGAGTGAAAACACTAAAAGCGGACAAGATGAGGTCAAAGCAAATGATGACTCTTTAGAGGAAGGAGTTATAACTATGAAACAACTTCTTGAGGCTGGTGTTCATTTTGGACATCAATCAAGCCAATGGAATCCAGCTATGAAAGAATACATCTATGGTTCCAGGAATGGGATCCATATTATTGATCTTCAGAAAACACTTAAATCTTTTTTAAAAGCTTATGATTTTATCAAAGAAATCGTATCTGATGGTGGTGAAATTTTATTCGTTGGAACTAAAAAACAAGCTCAAGAAATTATTGGGGAGGAAGCTCTTAAATGTGATATGCCTTTTGTAAACTCAAGATGGCTTGGTGGAACTCTAACCAATTTCAATACCATTAGATCAAGGGTTGATTATTTAATTCAACTAAAAAAATTGAAAGATGATGGTGAAATGGACAATTTACCAAAGAAAGAGCAAATAACCTTAAATAGGGAAATGGAAAAACTTGAATATCTTCTTAACGGCATTTTAAATATGAAAAAAATGCCAACAGCAATGTTTGTTGTTGATACCCGTAAAGAAGAAATAGCAATAAAAGAAGCAAAAAAAATTGGTATCCCTATCGTTGGTATTGTAGATACTAATTCAAATCCATCGGATGCAGATTATGTAATACCTAGTAATGACGATGCAATTAGAGCAGTAAAATTATGCGTTGAAAAGATTGCAAATGCATGTCAAGAGGGCAGACATATTTTCATGCAAAAAGTTCAGTCGGGTGAATTAACTGCTGAAAAAGTAGAGGAATCAGATTACGTGGTAGAAAGGAAAGCTTTTGTTTTTAAATCAAATACACAGGATCCTGAGCAGGATTCGGTTGTATATGCAGAAGATGAAAATCAGGAAAAGCAAGATTCATAAAATGTCTCAAGATATACCAGCATCATTAGTCAAAGAAATCAGAGATAAAACATCAGCCCCATTGCTTGATTGTAAAAAGGCATTGGAAGAAACCAATGGTGATATAGATAAGGCAATTGAAATATTAAAAATTAAAGGTTTATCCAAAGTTGATAAGAAAAGCGGAAGAGATACTTCAGAAGGTCTTATCTTCTCATACATTCATGCCGGTGGTAAAATTGGTGTAATGCTAGAGGTTAATTGTGAAACTGACTTTGTTGCAAGGAATGAAGAATTTCAAGATTTCTCTAAAGAAATTTGTATGCAGATTGCTGCATCTGCGCCAAAATTTGTTTCATCTGATAACATTCCTGGTAATTATGTAGAAGATGAGAGAAGAATTATTCAAGCTCAAGTTGATGAGCAAGGAAAAAAACCAGAATTCACAGAAAAAATAGTTGAAGGAAAGCTTAATAAAATGCTAGAAGAAGTATGTTTGCTTGACCAGGTTTATATTAGAGATTCAAAACTTAAAGTTAGAGATTTGCTAAATAGTTTAATTGCAAAGCTTGGGGAAAACATAAATATTGCTAGATTCATAAGATATCAAATAGGCGAAGTTGATCAAAATGGTGAGTAATAAGCCTTATTACTCAAGTATTCTTTTAAAACTAAGTGGTGAGGCCTTGCAGGGTGAGCAGGGTTATGGAATTGATAACGATATACTAAATAGAATTGCAAGAGAGATTTCAGAGGTTTCCAAATTGGGAGTACAGGTTTCCATTGTTATAGGTGGTGGAAATATATACAGGGGTGTTTCAGCAGCAGCAGCTGGAATGGATAGAACGACTGCGGATTACATGGGAATGCTTGCAACTGCAATTAATTCTATTGCCCTTCAACATTTTTTGGAAAAACATGGCTTAGTTACACGAGTGCAATCCGCACTTGAATTAAACAGAGTTGCAGAGCCTTATATTCAAAGAAGAGCTTTAAGGCATTTAGAAAAAGGAAGAATTGTTATTTTTGCCGCTGGCACTGGAAATCCATACTTTACCACTGATACTGCCGCCTCATTGAGAGCTCTTGAGATAAATGCAGACATAATTCTAAAGGCAACAAAAGTTAATGGTGTTTATGATAAAGATCCAAATAAATTTAAAGATGCTAAGATGTTTAAATCACTTAAATATATGCAAGTTTTGGAAAAAGAGCTTGAAATTATGGATTCAACCGCGATATCATTATGTAAAGATAACAAGATACCTATTTGCGTTTTTAATTTATTTCAAAAAGATAATATAAAGAAAATCGTTATGGGGAAAAAAGTTGGAACTACTGTAAATTAAGGATTTATTATGGATGATATTTTAAAAGAATGCCAAGATAAAATGCAAAAAGCTCTTAAATCATTCACTGTTGAGATTTCAAAAATACGAGGCGGCGCGATTAATAAATCTATCTTTGATGATATTAAAGTAGATTATTATGGAGCACAAACTCCGTTAAATCAGCTTTGTAATATTAATACAAATGAAGCTTCATCAATAATATTATCCCCATATGATGTTTCGGTTGCAGATGAGATTGTTAAAGCAATACAAAAATCTGATTTGGGTTTTAATCCTAATAATGATGATGGAGTAATAATAATAAATGTTCCCCCACTTACACAAGAAAGAAGAGGTGAATTAGTAAAATTTCTCAATAAACAATCTGAAAATTATAAAATTTCTGTCAGAAATATAAGAAAGGAACTGAATGATAAAGTAAAAAAAATGTTAAAAGACAAAGATATTACTGAGGATAAACAAAAGTCTGATCTTAAAGAAATTCAAGATCAGACTGACAAATTTATTAATTTAATTAAAGTTGAAACAAGTGAGAAAGAAAAAGAAATAATTAATATTTAATTATTTCACATGCCATCTTGTTTGTATTCCTTTTAGTCCAATTATTTGATAAATAGCTGAAAGACCAACTAATACATAAACAGTTTTTTGGATAACTGGAATAGAGCTAAATAAAGTTTCGACTAAATCAAAATCAAATAAGCCTACCAAACCCCAATTCAACCCTCCTACTACTAGTAATACTGCAACTATAACGTCTAAAGTTCTCATAATAATCTCCTTAATAGAATAGAATAAAAATAATGTAACTAAAATACTAATAAAAACAATTAAAGAGATTTTAAAAAATTATCTATTTTATTTTAAATATTCTAAATTGTTCAAATATGGTCTTAACACAGTGGGTATTCTAACACTACCATCTTTTTGTTGATGATTCTCTAGAATTGCGACTAATGTTCTGCCTATTGCTAAGCCTGAGCCATTCAAAGTATGAACATATCCAATTTTGTTATTATATTTGTATCTAATATTTGCTCGTCTTGATTGAAAATCATTAAAGTTAGAACATGAAGATATTTCTCTATAGGAATTTTCTGAAGGGAGCCAAACCTCTAAATCATATGTCTTATACGATGAAAAACTCGTATCTCCTGAACATAATAATACAACCCTATATGGTAATTCTAATTTATCTAAGATTTTGCATGCATCATTAGTTAAAGATTCATGTTCAATTTTAGAACCGATCGGAGTGGAAATTTTAACTAATTCCACTTTATTAAACTGATGCTGACGAATAAGGCCCTTGACATCTTTACCATATGATCCAGCCTCCGATCTAAAACAGGCGCTATATGCAACAAGATTTATTGGTAGACTTGATTCATCGATTATATCCCCAGAAAAAATATTTGTTAATGGAACTTCAGCAGTTGGAATTAAAAAAAATTTCGTCCCTTCGATTTTAAATAAGTCTTCTTTAAACTTGGGTAGGTTACCTGTTCCAACAAAACTTTCTTCATTACATATAAAAGGGGGAAAAATTTCTTTATAACCATTTTCTGAATGCTCATCTAACATAAAATTAATAAGAGCTCTCTCTAATTTTGCACCAAGACCTGTATATAAATTAAATCTTGAACCAGTTATCTTAGCCGCAATATCAGTACTAAATAAGTTTAACCGGTCACCTATTTCTACATGATCTTTAACAGGAAAATTAAAATTAGTAATATTTCCTACAACTTTAATTATTTTATTTTCTTTTTCATCTATTCCAATTGGAATTTCATCGTCAAAGATATTAGGAATATCCAATAAAATTTTTTTTAAATTTAACTCAACCTCTTTTCTTATATCATCAAATTTTTTAATTTTTTCAATTAATTTTTTAATACTTATTAGCTCTTCATTTGTTGGCTTTCTTTTTTCTTTAGATATTTTTTTAGTAAAAATATTTTGCTCCTCTTTTAAAGCCTCCACTTCTTTAATAGTATTTTTCCTACTTTCATATAAATTTTTAAATTCTTCTGAATTTAAGGAATAACCCTTCTTGGATAATTTCTCTGATATTTCATTTAAATTATTATAAATTAAATTTGGATCTAGCAATGTTATTTGAACTCGCTTTTTTTTTGGTATATCATAACATAGATTTTGCTACCATATAGGAGTCTTAAGTGGATAATATTAAAATTAAATATATTGGACATTCAACCTTTCTAATTACAACTAAATCAGGAAAAAAAATAATAATTGATCCTTGGCTAAAAGATAATCCCTCATGTTCTGAAGATGCTGATTCAATTGGAGGAATTGATTATATATTAATTACACATGGCCACTTTGATCACGTCGGAGACACCTTAGATATTATTAAAAATAATTCAAATTCAACTACAATAGCAAATTTTGAAATTGCTCAATGGTTAGAGAAAAAGGGTGGGATCAACATATCCCCTATGTCCCATGGAGGAACGCAATATTTTGAGGATTTTAAAGTATCAATGGTTAACGCTGTTCATGGCTCTGGTATTAATGATTCCGACTCTGAAAATTTAGTATATGGAGGAATTGCCTCGGGACTAATATTGAAATTTAACGACGATTTTACTGTTTATCATGCTGGTGATACATCTGTTTTTGGTGATATGTCATTAATATCAGATATTTACAAACCTGATCTTTGTATGATCCCAATTGGTGATCATTTTACTATGGGTGTTGATGAAGCAGTTTATGCGACAAAGTTAATTAAGGCCAAAACATATATTCCAATCCACTATGGAACATTTCCCGTTCTTACAGGAGATCCTAACGAGTTTAAAAAAAGAGTTGAGTCTCATGGAAACTCAAAAGTTATAATTATGAATTCTGGTGATGAAATTTAAATGAATAGAAAGCCAAGTGGAAGACAATATATCAACTATGCTTTTTACAAACTCTCTTCAAACTGGTATGAACTATCTAAGAATAAGAGGAAAAATATTTCTCAAAAGTTATTTAATATTTTAGAAGATTATGAAAAAAAATTAACATTAAATCTTTATTCTACTTTGGGTATCAGAGCCGAATGCGACTTTATGATATGGAGGGTTTCTGAAAAACTAGAATTGTTTGAAAGAATGACATATGAAATAATGAATTCCGGAATAGGCCCTTATATATCATTGAATCATTCTTTTTTGTCAATGACTAAACATTCTCAATATGTTAGCAAAAATAAGAATGTAGACCAGGAGGGTACAAGGATTAAGATTAAACCAAAAAAAAGAAAATATTTAATTGTTTATCCCTTTGTCAAAAAAGTTGAATGGTATTTATTATCCCAAAAGCAAAGACAAAAAATGATGTCTGAGCATATCGGGACAGGTCATAGATATCCATCCATTAGTATTAATACATCCTATTCTTTTGGAATAGATGATCAAGAGCAGGTAGTATCTTTTGAAACTGACTACCCCGAAGATTTCCTCGATCTTGTCGAAGAGATGAGATCCCAAAAGGCTCGTGCTTATACTGAAAGAGATGTTCCAATAATTACTTGTATACATAAAGAGCTCAAAGATATTAAAGAAATAATTCCTTAGAAGTTTATTATATCGTTGTAGATTGCAAAAATCATTAGAGATATTAGAAGCGCAAATCCTATCTTATTAAAAAATCCTATAATATTTGGTTTTATTCTTCTTCCAATTAGCGATTCAATTGTATTAATTGTTATATGACCACCATCAAGCAAAGGGATTGGCAAAAGATTTATAATTCCAAGATTAATACTGATTATTATCACAAATTGAATAACTGAATTAAAACCCTTTTCAGCTGCTTCTCCTGAATATTTTGCTATAGCTATTGGACCTGCCAGACTCTTTTTTAATTCTGAAAGATTTGAATCTGATGAAAATAGTTTACTAAAAATATCTGTGATCCCAACAAAAATTAAATTTATACTCTTTATGGACTGATTAAATGAATTTTTCAATGCCTCTTCAATTGTAAACTTTTTCTTACTTGTCAAAATAACAGGAGAAACTCCTATTATTCTTTCTTCCCCATTTTTAAAATTTATCGATATTTTGAGAAATTCATCATTTCTTAAAATATCAAAATTAAATAAATTTGTATTTGAATTTATAAGTATACTTTTAATATCTTGCCATTTATTAACATTTTTATTATTAATTTTAAGAATTTTATCTCCAACTTTAAGTCCATTTTTATAAGCTAAAGAATTTTTTAAAATTTTGCCAATTTGATTTGTTAGATTAGGTGAAAAAGCATTTTTAAAGTCAATAGACTTAAAAGAATTATCAAAGTCTTTATAAAAAACTCTGCCATTAAAAATATAGCCAATATTAAGTTTTTTATTTAGATCATTATTATCAATATTAAAAAAATCATTCCAATTATTTATTTTAATATCGTTTATTGAAATAAATTCTGAGTCTAACTTAAATTCATTAAACCTATTATCATCAATATTTATTGAACCTATAACCATCTTATCTTCCAAATATTTTGGAGAATCTATACCATTGATAAAGATTAGTGGGAATAGTATAAAAGGTATTATTAAATTCATCAGTGGTCCTGCAAATAATATGATTTGTTTCTTATATATTGGTAAATTATCAAAACTTCTTTTAGGGTCAATTGTTTTATTATCCGAAATTTCGTTTATGTTTTCACCTTGCATTTTTACATAACCTCCCAAAGGAAGTAATGATAAAGAGTATTCAGTTTCACCTAAATTGAATTTAAATAACTTCGGTCCAAATCCTATTGAGAAATTTTCAACTTTTACATTAGCCCATTTTGCGGCTAATAGGTGACCTAATTCATGTACAAATATTAAAAAACTTATAATTAATAGAAAAACAATTATTGTCATGGAAATAATAATATATATTCAAATACAAAGATTTAAAGTTAATTTCTCGGCTTGCTGATAAATAGTGGTAATTTGATTTAAATTATATGTTTTTATTGGCCTATGATCTATTACAATTTTTTCAACAATATTAAGAATTTGTAAGAATGATATTTTTTTTTCAAGGAAAGCATTAACAGCTATATTGTTTGCTGCATTTAAAACAGCAATTGTAGATCCACCTTTTTTCAAGGCAAGTCTACATATATTAAACGCTTTGTATTTACTTTCATCTATCTTTTCTAGTTGGATTTTATTATATAAATTAAAATTACTTTTCGTGTTAATCTTTTTTCTATCAGGATAATTCAATGCATAATTTATTGGAACAGCCATATCATTTGTACTTCCACAGAAAATAAAATTTCCATCCTCAAACTCTATAATTGAATGTATTTGGCTATTTTTATCTCTTATTGGAATAATTTTCTCACTTGGAATATCAAATATAATTGATGCCTCGACAATCTCGATTGCTTTATTCATCAAAGTTGCTGAATCAATTGTAATTTTATTTCCCATTTTCCATGTTGGATGTTTTAAGGCTCTTTTAATAGTCACCTTTTTCAATTCACTAGTATTTAATGCAAAAAAAGGCCCCCCTGATGCCGTAATATAAATACTTTTGATGGTTTTCTTGTCTTGGGGATTCAAAGTTTGAAAAATTCCAGAATGTTCACTATCAATAGGCAAAATTATATTCTTATATTTTTTAGAGATTTTCATTAATTGCCTTCCATAAAGCATAAAAATTTCTTTACTAGCTATACAAACTTTTTTATTACTTTTTAAAGCAGCTATTGTTGATTTAATTGAATTTATTCCTGAAGAACAGGCAACTAAAATATCAGTTGAAGGCGAAGAGCAATAATTAGCAAGTTCATAATCATTTTCTAAAAGACGGAATTTATGTTTAAATTTTAATTTTTTAAATTTTTTCTTACTTTCCTCAGACTTTATATAAACTGCTGCTGGTTTTTGGTTTTTGATTTGATCTGATAAAGTTTTAATATCTTTTTCGCATGATATTAAAGATATTTTAAAATTCTTAGTGTTTTTAATTATATCAACTGTTTGTTTACCAATTTGACCTGTAGAACCAATTATTGATATTTTCTTTTTTTCTGTCATTTTCCGTAATTTCTATTTATTGATTTATATTTATTAATAATTAGATGAAAATCCTCTAAAGTAAAGTCAGGCCATAATTTTGATGACACTATTATTTCAGAATATGAATTATGTAAATTTAAAAAGTTAGATATTCTACTGTGACCGCCTGTTCGAATGATAAGTTCAGGATCAATTGTTTTTGGGAGATATGAAAATTTTTTAAGTAAATCGGCATCTAATAAATTAAAATCGATTCCCGCACAACTAATTTTTTTTATTGTATCAATAATTTCTTCTTTCCCACCATAGTTTATTGCTACATTTATTGTAAGCCCTTTATTGTCAATAGTATTTTCATGAAGTCTAGATATCTTTTTCCTCATTAAATTATTCAATTCGTCTAACCTTCCTATTGGATTAAAAACAAAACCATTGTCTTTGAAAAATTTTGACTTATCTTCGAATAAATCATTAAATAACTTAAACAAAGATTCAATTTCAATTTTAGGTCTATTCCAATTTTGAAATGAAAATGCATAAAGAGTTAAATTTTTAATTCCAATTTTATGTGATTCAATTGCTATATTCTTCGCAATTTCGATACCTTTTTTATGACCATTAATTTTATTAATCTTCTTGTTCTCAGCCCATCTTCTATTTCCATCCATAATGATTGCAATGTGATTAGGTATGTCATTCATATTTTAGTTATCCTATTTATAAGAATAGTAAAATTTACGAATATTTTTAATAAATATAAAACTATAATGCTTAGTGGATAAATAAAAATTGTAAAAAATATCAAAGGAATTCCTCTATATAAAGGTATTTTAAAAAAATTATCTATAAGAAATTTAAAACCAGTAAAAATCATCTACTCATTCCTAATTGCCATAATTGGATCTAATTTTGAAGCTTTAAACGCTGGGTAAATTCCAAAAAATATGCCTATTCCACCAGAGAAAAAAAATGCAATAAAAACTGATGTTAAAGATACAATTGCAGGCCAACCAATTATTGCTGATGCGATTTGGCTTATGATATAGCCCAGTAGAACACCAACTATTCCTCCAAATAAAGACAATAGTGCTGATTCACATAAGAATTGGAAAACAATATCTTTACTCTTTGCGCCAATTGTAATTCTTATACCAATTTCTTTAGTTCTTTCAGTAACAGAAACAAGCATTATATTCATTATACCAATTCCGCCTACGATTAATGATATGGAAGCTATTGATGTTAAAAGTATTCTTAAAATTTTTGTAGTATTAAGTATTTTCTTTGTAACTCCTTCATAGGATGAAAGATCAAAATTATCACCACCAGAACCAATGTTCCTTGTTTCTCTAAGAATTTTTTTAATTGAGAATTTTGCATACTCAAGCTCCTCAGAGCTTCTAGAAGACATCAAAACTGTTACGATACTATCCATATCAGGTCGAAATAATAATCTATTTAAAGAAGTGTAGGGTAGAAGTATAAAATCATCTTGATCTCGACCTCCTGGTGTCAAGCCTTTAGCCTCTAGAACACCTATAACGATATGCGGAATTCCATTGATTCTTATTTTCTTACCAATTGGATTCTCAGCTCCAAAAAATCTCCTTGAATTAGTCAATCCTAAAACACACACTTTTGATCCATCTTGTACATCATTTTTTGTAATAAATGAGCCACTTGTAGTTTTCCAGTCATTTATTGCAGAAAAATCAGAATTTGTTCCTACCAAAGCAACTATATTAGATATTGATCTATAGCTTACTTCCTGAGAATCCTTAACGATAGGTGCTAAATAATCTATTGAATCAAGATCTTTAATTAATTTAAGTTCATTATCAGAAAAGCTTTGACCCTTTCCAGTAGAAAAACCACTGGCTGTTTTAACGAAAGGCTTTAACATTATTGTTTTGGCACCCAAGCTTGTAAGTTGCGTCTCTATTACCGATCTAGCGCCATTTGTGATAGCAATTAATATAATTACAGAAGTAATTCCAATTATAATTCCTAATGAAGTTAACAATGTACGCGTTTTATTTCTAAATAAGTTTATTCTTGCTTCATTAATGTTTGAAAAAAAATATTTACGTATCAATTAAATCACTCTACCGTCTTTGATTCTGATTATTTCACTAGCTTGTTCAGCAACTTCATTATCATGCGTAATTGTAATTATTGTTTTTCCCTGCATATTTAAATCTTTTAAAAGCCTCATAATATCATCGCTTGTTTTTGAATCTAAATTCCCGGTTGGTTCGTCAGCTAAAATGATTTCAGGATTTGTAACCAGCGCTCTTGCAATAGCTACCCTTTGCTGTTGCCCACCCGATAGCTCATTTGGATAGTGATTTACTCTTTCTGATAATCCAACTTTCTCAAGACATTCAAGACCTAAATTTTTAAAATTAGAGTTTTTAAATTTAGTCGAGTAATGCAGAGGCATAATTACATTTTCTAATGCAGTGTGTCTGGGTATTAGATTAAAGCTTTGAAAAATGAATCCAATTCTAAGATTTCTAATAGCAGACATCTCATCATTAGATTTTAAACCTACATTTTCTCCAAAAAAATTATAAACTCCACTGGATGGTCTATCTAGGCAGGCAATTATATTTAATAGTGTTGTTTTGCCTGACCCTGAAGGACCTATGATGGATACAAAGTCACCATCATAAATATGTAAACTTACGTCAAAAAGAACTTGTAAATCGATCTGACCCATTTTATAAATTTTATTTATCCCAGAAAGTTCTAATAATGGATCTGATGACATATTAATATCTCTTGGGTTGTGGTAGTGAAAAACCATTAGATTTATTTTTTTTAACTATTTCCACACTTGTAATAATTTTTGAATTTTCTGGAAGATCATTTTTATTAATTATTTCTACATACTCAGCGTCTTTAATACCAGTAGATACGGAATACGCTGAAAGACTGCTGTCATTATTAAGAACCCAAATTACACCAGAACTTTCAGAGTTTTCCGGTGCTTTTTTTATTATAATTCCCTCTGGGGGAACAAACCTCAAGCAAGCTCTCTTAATTTTCATTATATTATTTTTTACTTGGATATTGATAGTTGCATCAACACTTAAACCGGTTTTTAATGATGAGTTAGTATCAAGAATCTCTACAATAACTTCATAAAAAACAGGGCTCTTATCAATATTAGGCTTCAAGCCTATAGGCTCAACTATTTTTACCACTTTGCCAGAAAATTTATTATTACTTGCATTTTCTACAGAAAATTCTACTTTTTGACCCAGATCCACTTTTGTAATTTCTCTACCATCAATACTCAAGCTAATATTTAAATCCTTATAACCAGACGAAATAGTATAAACCCAGCTTGCATTAAAAATTTTACCCTCTTTAATCAAATCTTCATTGAGGTAGTCAATTCTTCCATCAATTGGCGAGGTTAATTTAGTATCGCTAATTTTTTGTTTTAGTAAATTAATCTCACTATTCAATTCATCAATTTCAATTGATTTTATTCTATATTGATTTTCACTTTCCTCTAATTCGACTTTAGGAATGTAACCTCCATCTAGAAGTTTAGTGTCGGTATCAACTTTTTTTCTCATTTGATCTTGTTCGATTTCTAAAATTTCTAAATTTTTTAATTTTGTATTTAAATTATTCTCGTAAGTTGATGAATCAAGTTCAATTAATATTTGGCCTTTTTTAACAATATCGCCATATTCGACATAAGTTTGGTATATATCTCCTGTTACTCTAGAGAAAACTTTAATTTCTTCACCAGGAATTATTTTTCCTGAACTCACAACCGACTCAACGATATCACCATTAACTACATCTGTTGTTGAAAAAATAAAATCCTGAGTCCCATCTTTCGTAGAGATTCTAAAGATAAGAAAAATGAACAATATAATTGCAAGAATGATATTTAATTTAATTTTTTTCATCAACTTTGACCCCAACAACTTTTTCAAATCTTGCTATTTTAATTAAATAACTATAAATTGCATTTTCATAATTTGAATTTTGTTCTTCTAAAAGTTGCTCAGCTTCCTCTAAGTCTACACTAGATGACTCTCCACTTTCAAATTTTGTTTTTACAAAATTATAATTAAGCTGCGCTGCACTCAAAGACTTTTTATAAACATCAATTTTGTAGTATGCAGTATCAAGATCTATTAATCCATATTTGATGGTCGATTTCATTTGGCTTTTTTGAAAAGCTAATTTTGCATTCAAGGCTTCAATTCTGGCTTTAGCCTCTCTGATTTGACCCATAGTTTTTCCCCCAGCAAAAATTTCCCATGTTAGACCCAGACCTACAATGAAATCGTTGTCTTTATCTTCATCGGCGACACCCTTTCCTTCAAATCTGTAAGCACCTCCAGCAACTAATGTCGGTAAAAAATCTCTTTTATATGCACTTATTAGAGCTTTCTGAGAAAGAATTCCCATTTCGATTGATTTAACCTCTGCATCATGAAAAGATCGTACTTCCAGTACTTGATCTTCATTTAAATTTAGCCTTGTATATTTTAATGATGATTCATAGTTGACTATTTTTGGTTTCTCAATCCCAATTAAATTAAAAAGATCCTCTTCAAATTTCAATAACTCACCTTGTAATTCAATAAACTCTAATTCTGACTCGCTTAGATCAATATTTGCATCTGTTACGTCAATAGTTGAAGATCTGCCAGCATTCATAAATGCTATATTTTTTTCTAATAGCTTCTTATTGGTTGCTATATCTTTTTTAGTTTTTTTAATGGAATTTTTAATTTTTAATATTTCATAAAAATTTTCTGATATTCTGTTTACTATCTCATCTCTTTTTGATGCAATTTTATACTGAAAGGCTTTTATAGCATAGCCTCCTGCTTCTACTCTTTTGTTTAATTTTCCAAAATCATACAATATTTGTCTAAAAGATATCTGCGAGGATCTTCCCACAAAAGGATAAATCAATGTCATATCTACTTGGGGAAGATATGCAGCTGCATATTGTGTTTTTAAAAAATCTTTAGATTCAAGCTCTTTTTCTAAGTATTTTAACTCCAAATTATTAGACTTCGCAATATTAATAGCAACGTCCAAACTCAATTCTATTTCCTTCGCCTTTAAGTTATTAAAACTTATTATAAAGGCTACAAAAAAAAATAAGATTTTTAATAATCTTAATTGATCCATTTTGCAAAAATTATATCATGAAGGTACAGTTTGGCATAAAAATTGGTGTATAAATTAGTTATTTTATTAATAATTTGACCAAAAAAGCTTAGAAATAGAGATTAATTTTTTATATTGATTAAATTATTTAGTAAAATAAATTTTCCATCTTTTTCATTTATTTTCTCTGATAGTTGGAACAAAGCAGCTCTTGAAAATTTTGCTTCAAATCTTTTATCTTTAACCATACAATATGGGATATTTTTGCTGAAATATAACGATTCCATATCCAGCTCTTCTTCAGTAAAGTCATTCAATAAAATTATAATCTTATCCCCTATATAATTCACTCTCTTAACGATGAAAGGCTTATCTTCAAAATATACATAAGCTTTACTATTCCCTTCGCTTACATAAAATAAGTCATTGTCTTTGATTAAATTTTTATAGTTATAGATATAAATCCTTTTATGAGTTATTGGCTTGCCATCCTGAAACCAATTACATTCTTTATCAACATAAAATCTTGGTTTGATTTTTATGGTGCTAGTAGTTTTTTCTTCCATTTATTGCTTTCCTTAATAAATTCTACTCTCTGATGAAGTCTAAACTCTGCCCCTTGCCAAAACTCTATTTTAATTGGTTGAACATTAAATCCCACCCAGCTTTTTGGGTATGGAACCTTCTTGTTATCATACTTTTTAATTATTTTTTTGTATTTCTTAATTAAAGTCTCATAAGAAGCTATTCTTTTACTTTGATTCGACAAATAAGCTGCGATTTGACTACCTTTCGGTCTACTATAAAAATATTCTTTTGTGGAATCAGTCTTTATTAATTTACATATTCCAGAAATTCTTACTTGCTGATGTATTTCCTTCCACCAGAAATTCATACTACAATTTTTATTTTCCATTAATTCAATACCTTTATTACTCAAAATATTAGTAAAAAAAGTAAAACCATCATCATAATCTTTTAACAACATCATTCTAGACTCGGGGGATTTATTATTAATTGTGGATAAACAAAATGCATTTGGTTCAGTAACTAGTTTTGCCGCATTTTTATACCAGTAATCAAAGGTATCTATTGGATTATTATTTTTAATGATTAATTTTTTTTTCAACTTATAGTCTGTTCTTGTTGATCCAATCTTCATTTTTCATCTACTCCAAATTCATAACTTAATGAGTTACCAAATGTTTTATGCAAAAAATTGAAATTACTTTCAATGAGTTTACAAGGAAGAATATATTGATTAGAGAATATTAATTCTTTAGAAATCTCATCTGAAATTTTTCTAATTAGCTTTGATGGTAAATTGAAATTAAAAATTGGTTTTTTTATTAACTTTATCTCTTGAAAGATATCTGATAATTTTATTGGGGATGGGCTAACAGCATTTACAACACCTTTTATTCTGGAATCTTTCATCAAATAGCTAATAGACCTACAAAGATCTTCTATAGATATATGGCTTATATAATTATTAGAATTTATACCAATTCCAAATTTAAGATTGTAAGGTAACAATATGTTTTTTAAAAAACCACCTTTTCTAGAAATAACTGCTCCTATCCTTAAGTTAATTACTCTATCTGCGATATCAGTAAATTTATTTTGATAATATTCCCATTCTTCAGTTGTATCTGATAAAAACCCTTCTCCTTTCTTAGAGTTCTCATCATTTTTTACATTGGAATTATCACCATAGAACCCTGTAGCAGATGCATGAATTGCACATTCTAGTTTTATTTTATTTTTGATTAGAAAATATTTTAAAGAATGTGTTGACTTTAATCTACTTTCTAAAATTGATTTTTTTTTGGACTTAGTTGCTAAGCCTAAAATATTTTCTCCTGAGAGGTTTATAGCAAATTTAATTTTATCAGAAATATCCTTTGGAATTTTTGGGAAATTATTTGTGTATGGATTCCAAATTAATTTATGAAAATCATTAGTTATAAGCTCTTCACTTTTATTAGGGCTAAATTTTAATTGTATTATTTTATAATTTAAGGAATTAAGCAATGGTATTAAATGTGATCCAACAAGACCACTGCCTCCAATTATTAGGACATATTTACTATCATCTTGATTGAAATTTTTATCATTCAAATCTCTATTGAGTATTTTATGTCTATATTCAAAAGATTTGTTTAATTTTCTTTTTATAAAACTATTGAGCAAATCATTTGATAAATGTGTTTTATATTCTATTTGATCTATTATATTGGTTTCTAAATTATTTCCTTGAAATATATGCTCGTGTCTCCAAAATTTAAATGGCCCTCGGATCATTAAATCTGTAAATTTTTCATATTCGGAGTATTCTTGATGAATTAATTTCCATTTCAAATTAATTAAAGGAAAGACCTTCTGCTTAATTTCAATTATCCCACCGTTAATTAATGGATAAGAATTTATATAGTGCCTTTTACTGACATTTACTAAATCCCATGGAGGAGTTAGTCTTTCTAAGGCGAAAGTATTTTTGTGCCAATCAAAGACTTTCCTTATATTAAAATTAACTAAAGATTGAAATGAGAATTTATTCATACATTAATACATTAACAAAATTCTAGTGGATGTATTAATAGTATTTTCTATAACCTTTTTTTTTGGATTGTTTTTTAACCTAATACTTGGTTTTGATTTCTTATAAACAATAAATTTTTTAATCTTCTCGTTAAATTTTATAGTCATGATAAAACCCCTAATTCATAAAGCTTTTTAGCTTATCACCTTCAATTCTTTGAATTTTCTTGAGTGCATTTTTCTCGATCTGTCTAATACGTTCTCGAGTTAAATTATATTTATTTCCAATTTCATCTAAAGTATAAGTGTTAGATCCATTAAATCCAAATCTCATCTCAATAATTTCCTTTTCTCTTTGGTCTAATTGAGTAAGAGCAGAAGAGATTGACTGTGATAGTGATATCTTTGCACTTAATTCATCAGGCTTATCATTGTCATCTTCAAGAAAATCTGCAAAAGTAGCATTTTCTTCATTTGATATAGGTGTATCTAAAGAGAAGGTATCACTTCCTGACTCAAGAATTTGTTTAATAGCTTCTTCAGGGAGATCAACAATCTCTGCAATTTCGAAAAATTCAGGCTTTCTATTAAGTTTATCTTCTAATGTTTTATATGCTTTAAAAACTTTAGCGGATTTTTCTAAGATATAAACTGGTACTTTAATAGTTCGAGATTGATCCATTATACTTCTAGTAATAGATTGATGAATCCACCATGCAGCGTAGGTAGAAAATTTAAAACCTTTAGTGTGATCAAACTTTTCAACGGCTCGAATTAGGCCGACATTACCATCTTGGATTAGATCCAATAAAGGTAATCCACGACCGCCATACTTTTTTGCAATACTTACAACTAATCTCAAATTTGCTTTTGTGAATGATTGAACTAGTTGAGATTTTTTTTGCTCAAAAACTTTAATAAAAGATAGCGTCTTCGAGTCTTTACTGTTTTTACTTAATCTCTTTCTTAGGGTCGAAATTTTATCTTTACAATTTCTGATTTTGGAGGCTAATTCTCTTTCTTCTACTGCAGAAAGTAATGGAGTAACCAAAGCTCTAGAAAAGTAATCTTTAATTGATTCAAATTCTTGTCCAGCAGACTCATTATATAGATAACCATTTTTGGCATTTAAAAAATTATTTTTTTTACTTGAGTTAATATTTTTCATAAATCACCTCACTTTCTAAGATTAACAAATGTCTATACATATGTCTAGCTTTTTTTTAAAAATTGTTAAAAATACCTAGACAAATTATTCTTGACATTAGACATATATATGACATTATATATTCATTGGAGATTAAAATGAAAGAATATCCTATAAGAATTGTTAGTAAAATTACAGGTCTTACATCAGATCAGATAAGAAAATGGGAAGAAAGATATCCAATCCTAAAAATTTCTAGATCCGAAAGAGGAAGTAGGAGATTTACAGATAAAGATTTAGAGGTACTACAGCTTATGCTGGAGGCTAAGAGGATAGGCTTTACTCTTCAAGAAATAGGAACTTATGATATTGATGAGTTAAGGTCTCTTGTTAACGAGCTCGAGTCAACTAATAATTCTGTTATTTATCCCGAGCTGGAGCAACTTACATCATCTGCAAGGCCATTTTTCGATGAATGTACTGAAGCTTTGAATGAATACAATTTAAGGAAAATGGAAAAAGCGATATATGATGTTGCTTTAGAATTAGGTGCTGTATATGTTATCCATAAATTTATGGTTCCGTTTATAAAACATGTTGGCAGATTGTGGAAAAATAATAAAATTTCAAAATCTCAAGAGCGATTTGCTAATGCTGTCATACGAAACTACTTAGAGAATTATAGGTCTTCATTTAAAAACTATAACCCAAACAATCCTTTTGTTTTAGTCGCTACCCCTAAAGGACAAAAAGCTGAATTAGGTTGTTTAGTTAATGCCTGTCTCGCTGTTTCCACTGGATGGAATCCTGTATATCTAGGCACAGATTTATCTTCAAAGGATATTTGTGAGGCGGCAACGAGCTCTAAATGCAGTGCGCTTATTATGAGTATACTTTTTCCTCTTAATGATCCAACTGTTCCTATGGAGTTAGAAAGGATTAGAAGTGGCTTAGGAAAGAACTTTGAAATTATTGTTAATGGCAAAAGATCTAGCTTATACTCTAAAACCTGTGGCAAAATATCCTCTCATCAAATTTATGATTTATTCAGTTTACCCAATGCATTAGAGGATATTCGTGCTTCAGTCTTAAAGAGAAACTAAAATTTTAATATTAATGTTTTTGATTATTTTTATTGGCTAACGTAGCTTTACTATCAAGATAAGCAATTGCTTTTTCGAGCTTTTTTGAAACAATATATTTTGTGTTCTTTTTTACTTTTTTGACTTTTATTCTTTCCATTTATAGAATGTAGTAATTAAAATTATTATGTCAATATAATAATCGTAAAATGAGAGCCTAAATTAATCGATTAGGCTCTCATAATTGAAAATTCTGTGAAAAATACTTATTTTTATAAAGTTTTTAAGTCACTAGCTTTTTCTTTTCCTCTTTCGCTTACAACTTCGAAAGATACAGCGTCACCTTCATTGAGATTTTCAATTCCAGCAGCTTCAAGAGCAGTAATATGAACAAATACATCCTTGCTCCCGTCTTCAGGTTCAATAAAGCCGTAGCCTTTTTTTGCATTGAACCATTTAATTTTTCCGTTCGGCATGTTGTGCCCTCCTTTAAAATGCGTCCCCAAGGGGATTCGAACCCCTGTTACCGGGATGAAAACCCGGCGTCCTAGGCCAGACTAGACGATGGGGACTCAAGTATGAGCCGTGCAGGATTCGAACCTGCGACCCACTCCTTAAAAGGGAGTTGCTCTACCAACTGAGCTAACGGCCCTAACTTTTATTGGGTTGAATATATCATGAGGACCCTTTTTGTCAAAAGTTAGTTTACACTTATAAATGTCTTATATGTTTAATCTAAATAGAAATTTTTTATTATCAACAATTGCAAATTTTTTATTTTTTGTGAATTTTTCTTCATTTTTTTTACTGCCACTATTTTTAGATGAACAAGGGTTTACCAAATCAGATATAGGAGTTTTAATGGGCTCATTTGGTATCTCGTCCATACTATTAACACCCTTTACTTCAACCTTCATCGATAAATTCGGAAAAAAATTACTAGGATCAATTGCTCTGGCTACCATGATTATTTCATCAATTTTATTTGTATATTTAAATTCAATGATTTTATTATTTATTTTAAGATTATTTCAGGGTGCATCCTTTTCAATTTTTTTTAATTCCTCTTCAGCATTAGCATCTGATAATTTACAGGACAACAATAGAAAGAAAGGACTATCTATATTCTACTCATCAACCATATTTCCTTATTTCGTTGGACCTTTTTTTGGAGAATTGATAATTTTGAATTATGGATATGTTTATTTTTTCCTTTTTTCTTCTATTTTTTCATTTCTTGCATTACTAATCATTATTAAAATTGATTCAAAAAACTATATAAATAAAACAAATATTAAAATTAAATTTAGAGATTTTTTCTATATAATCAGTGACGCTAAATCTAAGAAATATCTTTTAACCAATTTCTTATCGTCTACTGGGTTCGGAATAATTATGAACTTTATTGCAATTTTTTTAAAAGATAAAACTCTAAAGTCTGGTCTTTTCTTTGCAATATATAGCATTGTTGTAACAATTTTAAGACTTTTTATGTCAGAGTTTATATCGGAGTCGAAATTATTTAAAAAAATTCTGATAATGTTAATGTTTTTTGCTATTTCTATCTATTTTTTACCAATAATTGACGATACTCTAGATATTATTATTTTTGCTATAATTTTTTCATCTACTTATGGTTTAATTTATCCTTTCATTTCTTCTTTATTAGTGAAGCCTGGTTCTGAAGATACCTCAGGAAGATTGTTTGGGGCACTAAATGCAACTTTTGGAATCGGAGTTCATTTAATGACATTCTTTTTTGGGTATTTAATACATTTTTATGGGTTTGATTTTGGATTCAAAACTTGCTCTATATTTATATTTTCTATTACTTTGATACTTTTTGTTAAGGAAAAAAAATATAATGAATAAAAATATGTTTATTAAAGATATTATAAGTAATTTTCAAGATAATGATTTATCGATAGATGAAAGAAAATCTTTGATATTCTATGAATTTTATAAATATTTGATTAATGAAAATAAGAAATATAATCTCACTACAATAGTGGATCCTAGAGATGTAATAAAGAAGCACTTTTTGGATTCTGTCTTGCCACTAGTTGAAATTCAAAAAAAAATCAAGAATTTTAACTATGATAATTATGAAAATATAATTGATTTTGGTTGTGGCGCTGGATTTCCTTTGATGCCATATTTAATTTATCTAATCGATCAACGAAGTAAATTGAATTTTAACTATATTTTTACGGACTCTAATAAAAAAAAAATTGCTTTCATTTCTAAATTTATATCAAATAACAACTTCTTGAATAATTTTGATATATTGTGTGTTCAATCCAGATTAGAAAATTTATACAATAAAAATTTTAAGCGTCAAAATACTTTAGTTATAGGCAGAGCAATAACGAACTTTAATCAATTGATTAAGTATATATTTGAATTTATAAAATTGAATTCCATTTCTGAACTGTCTTTTGTTTATCTTGTTGGACCTAATTTCATAAAACCTAATATGGATTTACTAAAAAGTTATTTTGGTACCAAGTATGAAATATATTATGATTCATATCATTATGAGTATGATAGCAAAGCTATCAAAAGAGGAATATTTTACTTAAAAGTAAAAAAGTCACTCTAAATTAGAAGCTAACTCTCTGATTTGATTAACTAAATGTTTTATTTTTATTGAATCATTTGATAGGCTTGCGTCTTTGCTTTTCGACGCTAAAGTATTCGCTTCTCTATTTATTTCTTGCATATAGAAATCCATTATTAGTCCTAGGTTATTATTATTTTTTCTTATAAGTTTAAAAATAGTTTTTATATGCGAATCCAACCTAACAATTTCCTCTTCGATATCTATCTTTTCTATTAATGGAGAAATTTCTTTTTTTAAATAGCTACTATCACTGGTTTTTTTTAATTCTGATATATATTTTTTTTCTAGTTTTTTTGAATATTTTGCAAACTTCGAACGAATATTTTGTTTAATAAGGTCAATTTTATGTAGTTTTGAATTTATAGATTTAAGAGTTAGCTTTCCTTCGGCTTTTTGTTTTTTTATTAAATCTAAAATACAAGATTGCAAAAGCATGAAGAACTTCGATCTTATATACGGTTTTTTAAGTAATTTATTCTTATCAATTTCAATGAACTTTATAATATCTCCGTAAGTTATATTCAATCTAATTTTCTCAGATTTAATTAACTTTAAATATTTATTAATTTCCGTGTTCAGAACTTTTATCTGATTACTGTTATTAACTATATCAATACTAAAATTAATTCTTATCTTTCCCCTATTAAATTTTGATTCTATTTTTTTTTTGACTAAATCATTTAACTCAAAATCATTAAATTCATCATTATAGTTGATATCTAGTCCTTTGCTATTTTCAGATTTAATTTGTAAATATAAAGAAACATTCTTAATAGTAATAGTCTTACTAGAGTATCCTGTCATACTTCTTGTCATTTTTTGCCCTTAATCTTTGAAATAATATTTATTACGAGTATTATCCTTTATTTATGAGTAAAAACAAAAAAACTATTCTCTTGAACGGCTCATTAGGGAGAATGGGTGAAGCAATTATAGATGAAATTGATAAAAATTACCCAAAAATAAAAATATTACATGCAGTGGAGAATTCTGCTCATCCAGAAATAAATAAAGTTTTAAAAAATAATCTTATAATAGAAAAATTACCAAAAAAATTTTCCGTAGATTTTATCATAGATTTTTCTGTACCTAGTTCTTCGATGAAATTAGCAAGAATTGCTTCTAAACTTAACATTCCAATTGTGATAGGAACTACCGGTTTTTCTAACATGCAAATTAAAGAATTACATAAAATTTCAAAAAAAATTCCTATATTACAATCATATAATATGAGCATTGGAATAAATCTGATGGTTAAAATGATCCGTGAAAATTTTGAATATTTTAATTCTACTGATCTAGAAATTATTGAAAAACATCATAAATTTAAAGTTGATTCACCTAGTGGTACAGCTTTATTAATTGCAGATAATATTGCAAAATTAAAGAAAAAAAAATTGAATTCTATTGTTAAGTACAGAACAAAGTCATCAAATTTAAAAAGATTACCGAATGAGATTGGAATAAGTTCTATTCGTGGTGGAAACACGGTAGGACAACATACTTTGCTTTCATATGGACCCAACGAAAACATATCTATAACCCATGAAGCCCTTTCTAGGTCAGTATTTGCTTCTGGTTCAATTGAATTAGGTTTAAAATTAATAAGTAAAAAAAATGGTTTTTTTTCAGCTATCGAGCTCTTGTAAAATATGTCATTTAAAATTATAAATAAAGACCTTTTATCAAATGCCAGAACTGGTGAACTTAAGCTAAAAAGATTAACAGTGAAAACTCCCTTTTTTATGCCAGTTTGTACGAATGCTACTCCAAAAGCCGTTACATTTGAAGTATTAAATAACGTTGGTTATGAAATGATTGTTAGCAATGCATATCATTTATTTTTACGCCCTGGGAGCGAATTTATAAAAAAAAATTTTACTAATTTACATAGATTTTGTGGTTGGGAGAAGGGAATTTTAACAGATAGTGGAGGCTTTCAAATTTGGAGCCTGGGAGCTTTAGTGAAAATTGAATCTGATGGAGTAATTATTAAATCCCATATTGACGGTAAGCTTAATAAATTATCCCCAGAATTATCCATTCAAATTCAAGAGGATTTAGGATCTGATATAATGATGATTTTTGATGATTGCCCTAAGCCTGATGCCGATTATTCACATCTTTTAAGTTCAATAAACAGAACCAAAGTTTGGGCTGAAAAATCAAAAAAAATAAAAAAAACAGAGAATTTAATATTTGGCATTGTCCAAGGTGGAATTTACAAAAATCTTAGAAAAATATCGGCAAAACACATGATTGATTTGGATTTTGATGGCATTGCTATAGGAGGGCTAGGATTAGGTGAGGGTGCTCAAAAAACTTATGAAATTACAAATGATGTCTGTGAGATATTGCCTTTAAACAAGCCAAGATATTCTATGGGTATTGGTAAACCCGAGGATATCCTTGAATCAGTTTCCTGTGGTGTTGATATTTTTGATTGTGTTGTTCCAACTAGAAATGCCAGAAACGGTACAGTTTTTACTTTTAATGGAAAAATAAATATTAAAAATTCAAAAAATTTATCGAAAAATTATCCATTTGATGAAAATTGCGACTGTAAGGCTTGTAAAAACTATAGTATAGGATATATCCGTCATTTGTATAATTGCAATGAAATAAGTGCAATTCAGCTAATGACAGAGTGTAATTTATATTTTTATAATAAATTAATTGAATATATAAGATTTTCGATTGATAATGGTACTTTTATAGAGTATAAAAAAAATTTTTATGAGAGGTATTTTAATGAATAAAAAATTTAAAATTCTATTATCCTTGACAGTATTTTTAACCACATCCTGTGCACCACCTCCAGGAGGCGATGCTTCTTTTTTATCTTCAGTTGGACCATTTTTACCTTTTGGTTTGATTATAATTCTTTTTTATTTTTTAATTATTAGACCCCAAAATAAACAACAAAAACAAAGAGAGCTAATGCTTAAAAATTTGAAACAATCTGATAAGATTCTGACCAATGGGGGCATAATTGGCAAAATTATTGAAATAAAACAAGACGATATAATTTTACTCGAGATTTCTAAGGGAGTTCAGATAAATGTCAAAAGAGAATTTATTAATTCACTTTTAATTGAAGATAAAAAATAAATGAATAGATTAAAAACTTTTACTATCTTAAGCATCCTAGTTTTTATATTGGCTTCTATTTTCATTTACCCAAATTTTAACTCTAAACTACCTACATGGTGGAAATATGCATTTCCTGATAATAGATTGAATCTAGGATTAGATTTAAAAGGTGGAATTTCTATCATGCTTGGTGTAGATGATGAAAAAGTTATGCCAATTATCTATAACCAGGAACAGACAAGCATAAGAGAAGATCTAATTTCAAATAAAATTTTGATTAGAGATACCAATGTATCTTCAGAGGGTATAAAGATTTTCTTTTATGATAAAAAAAGCTTAATTGATGCTAAAAAAATTCTTAGGGTTGATTCTATTGAAGAAAGTGCTGAAAATCTTTTTTTATTAAAAAAAATAGATGATAAAAAATTAATTGATAAAAAAATTCTTTTATTAAGACAAGTCAAAGATATTTTGAATAATAGGATAGATCAATTTGGAGTAGTTGAATCATCAATACAACTCGCTTCAAACGACAGGATATTGGTTCAAATTCCTGGGGTTGGAGAATCTCAGAGGTCTAGAATTTTAAATATAATATCTAAAACTGCATTATTAGAGTTCAAACCTGTAATTCAAGAAGCATCAACACAACAATTATTATTTTCAAAATTTGGTAAAGATAAAATTGGAACAGAATTTATTATATACGAATCGCCTGACTCAGAGTCTGATAAGTATTTGATTACAAAATTTTTTACTCCTTTGCTAGGAAGTTCAATTAAAGATGCTTATGTAGCATATGATCAATTAAATAGACCATATGTAGCTTTTTCGCTGGATTCAAAAGGAACAGAGATTTTTTCGAAAATGACCCAAAATAATATTGGAAAGAAAATAGCTGTAGTTTTAGATGGCAAAGTTAAATCGGCACCTACGGTTCAAGACCAAATATTTGGTAGAGGATCTATTACAGGAAATTATACTTTTGATGATGCAAATGACCTAGCAATTATCTTAAAATCTGGATCATTGCCAATCCCAATAAAAATTTTACAAGAAAAGACAATTGGCCCTTCACTTGGTCAAGATTCGATTAATAGAGGAAAGATTTCAATGCTTGTCGCATCCTTGATGATATTTATATTCATGTTTATTTATTATAAAAAATTAGGACTCGTGTGTGATTTAGCATTATTTTTTAATGTATTTACTATTTTCGGTCTATTGTCGTTGTTTGGTGTTACTTTAACATTCCCTGGAATTGCAGGACTAGTTTTAACTCTTGGAATGGCAGTTGATGGAAATATTATTATATATGAAAGAATTAAAGAAGAAATTACTAAAGGAAAAGAAAAACCTATCGCGATAGATGTAGGATTTGAAAAGTCTTTGTCAACAATACTTGATGCTAATATAACGACTCTAATTGCAGCGATTTGCTTATTTTCGTTAGGTGATGGTCCAATTAAAGGATTTGCATTAACTTTATGTATAGGCATTTTTTCAACTATTTTTTCAAATGTTATTTTTACTAGAGTTGTGACGCGAAGTTTTCTTAATAAAGAGGGTATGAATATTTAATATGAACATTTTTAAATTTTCTAAATATTTTTTTATTTTATCTTTATTCTTTATTATATTTTCGGTTTTTTATATTAATTCGAATAATTTAAAATATGGTCTCGAATTTTCTGGTGGAACTGAAGTAATTATTGATTTTTATGAAGAGGTCGACATTGATTCTTTAAGAGAAAGAGTAAGTTTCATAAGCAATATTGATTCTACTGTACAGCTATATGATGAGAATAATTATCTGATTAAGTTTCCATTTGATCAAAAAACAGAATTTAATGTAAAGGATAAACTTGGTAAAGTTTTTAAAGAATTTTACTCTGATTTAAGTCCAAATATTGTTCAAATCGACTTCATAGGACCAAAAGTAGGAAAAGAATTGGTACAAAACGGTCTAATGGCTATTATTTATGGGTCAATTGCAATTCTTATTTACGTTTTTATTAGGTTTAATATTAGCTTTTCAATTGCTGCAGTCTTTGCATTATTTCATGATTTTCTAATTTCTTTATTCTTTATATCTTTTTTAAATATTGAAATTACTCTAAGTACAATTGCTGCAATACTTACGGTAATTGGTTACTCTGTCAATGACACAATAGTTATTTTTGACCGTGTTAGAGAAAATTTACTAAATACTAATTCTGAATTTACAGAGACTATAAATATTAGCATTGTTCAAACCCTTTCAAGAACGATATTAACAGTTATTACTGTGCTTATTGTTCTTATACCTTTATATTTTTTCGGCGGCCCTATATTAAGAGATTTCTCATTAATAATGGTTATTGGCGTAATAATAGGTACATATTCATCAATTTTATTTGCACCATATTTGATGTATATATTTTCATCAAGGAGAATAAATAAGAATGGATAAAGATTTGTTGAAAACCTTAGAACAAGATTTAAATAAAGTGACTTCCAAAAATGACTTGATGAACTTAAAATCTAAGTTTCTAGGGAAAAAAGGTTTAATTTCTGAATTAACATCTGAACTTAAAAATTTAAGTATCGAAGAAAAGAAAAATAGGGGAGCTGAAATAAATTCCACAAAAAAAGATATTGAAATAGCAATTGGAAAAAAGCTTAAAGATATAGAAGAGGCAGAAATAAACAAAAAGTTAAATAGTGAAAAAATTGATATTACATTGCCTGGTAAAGCTCCAGCATTCGGATCATTACACCCAATAACCCAAGTTCTAGAAAACGTTATAGATATTTTTGAAGGATATGGATTTCAGACTGTGGAAGGACCAGAGGTCGAAAACAATTTTTATAATTTCGAGGCTTTAAATATTCCTGAAAATCATCCTGCACGTGACATGCAAGACACTTTTTATTTAGATGATAATCAGCTCTTAAGGACTCACACATCACCAATGCAAGTAAGGATTATGGAAAATAATAATCCTCCAATTAAAATAATATCGCCTGGAAAAGTTTATAGATGTGATAGTGATGTAACTCATACTCCTATGTTTCATCAGGTTGAAGGCCTTTTTGTAGATGAAAACGTTAGCTTTGCTAATCTCAAAAGTATTCTCAATAACTTTTGCATCGATTTTTTTAAAAAAGAAATAAAAACTAGATTTAGACCAAGCTATTTTCCATTTACTGAACCCAGTGCGGAGCTTGACATTGAATGGGAAAATAAAAATGGTGAAAAAAAATGGATGGAAGTTTTAGGATGCGGCTTAGTAAATCCAAAAGTTTTTGAATCTGTTAATTATGATCCCAATCAATATTCAGGTTTTGCTTTTGGTATGGGTATTGAAAGATTAGCGATGATAAAATTAGGTATTACAGATATTAGATATTTTTATCAAAATGATTTAAAGTTTTTAAAACAATTTTAGGGAGAAAGATATGGGAATTAAATCTGATAGATGGATAAAAAAAATGGCTAAAGATCATAAAATGATTGATCCTTTTACTGACAAACAAACTACTCAGGGTGCAATTTCATATGGAGTATCATCTTATGGTTATGATATTAGAGTTACTGATGAGTTTAAAGTTTTTACTGATGTTTTTAATACTGTAGTGGATCCTAAAAGCTTTAATGAAAAATCTTTTGTTACTATAGTAGACAAGGAGTGTATTATACCTCCTAACTCATTCGCACTTGCAAGAACTGTTGAATATTTTAAAATTCCAAAAAATGTTATTACAGTATGTTTAGGTAAATCAACATATGCTAGATGTGGAATAATAGTTAATGTAACTCCATTCGAACCTGAATGGGAAGGACATGTTACTCTAGAGATTTCAAATACTACACCATTACCTGCAAAAATTTATGCTAATGAAGGCATTGCCCAAGTTCTTTTTTTTGAAGGAGATGATCAATGCGAGGTAACTTATGCAGACAAAAAAGGTAAATATCAAAATCAAACTGGAATTACATTGCCGAGAATGAAAGATTAGTCTTTATTTAATGAATCACCATGTTAGAATTCAATTAATCTAATGCCAAAAACTGCAGATACTCAATATAGTGCAAAATCCATTCAAGCTCTTGAGGGCTTACAAGCTGTTAGAAAACGACCTGGAATGTACATCGGAGACGTTGTTAAAAGAGGATTTCACCACTTGGTATACGAAGTCTTGGACAATTGTGTAGATGAGGCCTTAGCAGGATATTGTGACACAATTAAAATTAATATTAACAAAGATGAAAGTATATCTATTGAGGATAATGGTAGAGGAATTCCTGTTGATAAACACCCTGTGAAAAAAAAGCCTGCTGTTGAGGTTATTCTTACCACTTTACATGCGGGGGGAAAATTTGACTCAAAAACATACGCTGTATCTGGTGGTCTGCATGGCGTAGGCGTCACAGTTGTTAATTTCTTGTCAGAATATTTAGAGGTTGAGATTTGTAGAGATGGGTCTAAATGGCATCAAAGATATGAAATAGGAAAAGTTGCAACAAAATTAAAATCAATTGGCAAATCAAAGTCCACAGGAACAAAAATTATATTCAAACCTGACAAAGAAATATTTAAGCCTGTAATTAATACTAATGGTAAATATGATTTCGAACCAAAGTTTGACTATCAATATTTATCTAATCGATTAAGAGAACTAGCATTTCTAAACAGCGGACTGAAAATTTTAATTCATGATGAGAGAAGCGATCAAGGTGAAACCTTCTATTACAAAGGTGGTCTTGTTTCATATGTTGAGCATCTTAATTCGGGAAAAAAAACAATTAGTAAACCAATTTTGATTAAAGGTGAAAAAGATGACACTATTGTAGAAATATCAGTTCAATATAATGAAGGATATTCCGAAAATATTTTTTCTTATGTTAACAACATAAATACAATTGAAGGTGGAACACATCTAAGTGGTTTTAGAAGCGCCTTAACCAGATCAATAAATAAATACGCGAAAGATCAAAATCTATTAAAAAATCAAAATATACAGATAACTGGTGACGATACAAGAGAGGGGTTAACATCCGTGGTTAGTATAAAAGTCCCTGAGCCTAAATTCGAGGGACAAACCAAAACTAAATTAGGAAATTCTGAGACTGCTGGGATAGTTGAATCACTGTTAAATGACTCTTTAGGCGAATATTTTGAAAAGAATCCTTCGCATGCGAAAAAAATTGTTAATAAATCTATTGATGCGGCAAAGGCCCGTGAGGCGGCTAAAAAAGCAAGGGATTTAACCAGACGAAAAAGTGCGCTTGACTTAGGTTCATTGCCTGGAAAGCTAGCTGACTGTCAGGAAAAAGATCCAGAGAAATGTGAGCTGTTTATTGTTGAAGGAGAATCGGCAGGTGGCTCTGCTAAGCAGGGTAGGGATAGAAAGACTCAAGCGGTTCTTCCTCTAAAAGGAAAAGTTATAAATGTTCAAAAAGCTAGGCTAGATAAAGTTCTTAGTAACGACGAAATAGGAACTTTGATAACCGCAATGGGTTTAGGCGCCCCAAAAGTTAGTGCTGATGAAAATGAGGTTATGGATATATCAAAACTAAGATATGGAAAGATAATTTTAATGACAGATGCTGATATTGATGGTTCACACATCAGGACTTTGTTGTTGACCTTTTATTATAATCATTATAAAGAGTTGCTAAGAAATAAAAAATTGTATATTGCTCAGCCACCTCTGTTTAAAGTTAAGAGAGGAAATAAAGAATCTTACCTTCAGGATGAAGTTTCTTTAGACAACTTTTTATTAGAAAATTCTATTAATGAAATTGTTAGTGATGATACGTTAAAAAAATTAAATCTATCTCAGAAAGATATGATTGATAAGATATCTTATTATATTAGATATAAAAATATTTTGGACAACCTAAGCAGGTCTAATATTGATATTAGAGTACTTAATATAATCGTTCCATTAATTTCTTCTGGAAAAAAATTTGCTTCCAAGGAATTTATTTCAGATCTCAGAAATGATATAGAAAGTTTTAATAGTCTTGGATTGGGAAAAATTACTTTTGATTTAAAGGATAAAGAAACTATTAATTTTATAATTAAAGATAAAGGTAGAGAGTCTCAATCAATGATTGATATTAATTTTATTAATTCAAGTCTTCTTGAATCTTGTGTAGATGAGTTTTCCAAAAGCGTTTCTGGATTAAGTTTCCCTTTTGAATTAAAAACAAAAACTGATGCAGCTTACAAAATTAATAATTTAGAAACTTTATATAGTTTGCTAATAGACTTAGGAAAAAAAGGATTTTCTATTCAGAGATATAAAGGTTTGGGCGAAATGAATCCTGATCAGTTATGGGAGACTACTCTTAATCCAAATACAAGAATGCTTCGAGAAGTTAATATCGCTGATATTGAAGATCTAGATAAAGATTCCAAAGAAAGTATTTTGTTCGAAGAATTAATGGGTGATCAAGTTGAACCCAGGAAAAAAATTATCGAAGATAATGCTCTTTATGTGACCAATTTAGATATTTAATCTTTATCTTCTATATCTTTTTTAATCTTTTTTAAATCATTAATTTCGTTGTTTACTGAGTCATTAAAATCATCTTTAACTTTTAAAACATCCCTATAAAATTTTGCTAGTTTTTTTGATATTATAGGTATTTCTTTTGGTCCAAAAAGTAAGATAAAAATCACTAGAACTAAAATAATTTCGGAAAAACCAAGACCAAACATAATAAAATTATATACTAACTTTCTTTAATTGGTTTTTTTATTATTAATGATATGAAAGCAGCAATTAAACAGGCAACAATACAGATATATAGTCCATAATCATAAGTCTTAAAATTATCTATTAAATATCCACCCAATGGTGGCCCAAAGATTGCCGATATTGAAAAACCAGTTCCAAAAATACCATAAATTACCCCTGAATTTGCTTTCCCAAAAAAGTCTTTTAATTTACTAGGAAAAATTGGAATCCATCCTGCATAACAAAATCCGAATGAAACTCCAAATAATATAAAACCAAAAATAGTATTACTATTTAATATTATAAAAATTGATAGAGCTTGACCCAGAAATACTGAAAATAATATTTTGTTTCTATCAACATAATCACTTAAATATCCAGTAACTATTCTTCCAAAGAAACTCCCCGCAGCAATTGAAGCAGGGGCCAGTGAAGAAGTGAGTATATCAAATCCCCGATCTAAAGCTAGATCATATTGAAAAGTGACAACAACAACAAATGACAACATTCCCATAACTAATTGAATATACAGCAAGCTGAATGAAAGAGTTCTAATTGCTGCAGAGCTTGACCAACTATTTCTAATGTCATTTTCTTCCTCAGGGAAAGAGCCGCCATAAGGCTCTAGACCCATGATTTCTGGAGATTCTTTCATCAAAAAAGCACCAAAAAGTAATATAAATGTTATTAATGATAAAATAATTAGTGTTGTTTCAAGATTACTGCTTTCAAGGATATAGGCTGCAAGAGGGTTAACTGTTAATCCACTGATAGGCACTCCGGTTGTAGCCAGCCCAACTGCAAAATCCCTTTTTTTATTAAACCATCTTTGAGCTATAACAATTGCGGGTACATAAAAAGCACCATCACCAAGGCCAGTTAATACACCATAATTAAAAAATAGTGCAAAAACACTATCAGAATATGCAGTCAAAAACATTCCTAATGCCGATATAAGACCACCAAAAAATATAACTTTTTCTGGTTTATATTTATCAGTTAGCTTTCCAAATATAATCATTGAGAATGCAAATACAAGGCACCTTAAACTAAAAATAGAAGCAACAATGGTATTGGATAAACCATATTTAATTTCTATTGATGGTAATAAAACACCAAATGAATATAATAGAAGACCATCTAAATATATTAGAAGGAAAGCTCCTAAAATTATGAACCATCCATAAAAAAAATTACTTTTTTTCATTATTAATAAGCTTTAAAATATCCTTTTCAATTAAATCATAATCCATTAGGCTTTCTTTACCAGTTTTCATATTTTTTATTTTTAAATTATTATTTTTAAATTCTTTTTCACCGATTACTACGAGCATTTTACAATTTAATTTATCTGCTGATTTTATTTGTTTTATGAAGCTTCTAAAATCATAGTCTAAATAAACATTAAAACCCATTTCCCTCAGTTTGTTTGAAACTTTGAATGCAAAATTTAAATAATCATTATTTTGATATGCTATATAAAAATCTATTTTCTTATAAGCATCTTCTTTAATTTTAATATCAGATAACAAAATTAATCTTTCAATTCCTGCAGCAAATCCTATACAATCTGTATCAGGACCTCCTAATTTTTTAACAAGATTATCATATCTTCCGCCTGCAAGTATTGTATCTTGTGCTCCTAAATTTCTGGATTTTATTTCAAATACAAAATCATTATAATAATCTATCCCTCTTACGAGTTGTGAATTAACTTTAAATTTTATTTCATTTTCATTAAGAAGATGTTGAATTTGTAAGAATCTATCCATAGATTTCTCAGAAATATAATCCAAAGATGACGGCATATTATTAAAATTATATTTATGTATAGCTTTATCCAGAAATCTTAATGGATTTTTATCAATAATCTTTAAATCATCGCTACTAATCAATTTTTTGTTATCTTTTGAAAAAACTTTAACTTGATTTGAAAGTTTAACTAAACTTTCATTGTCACCCAGACAGTTAATTTCTAAATCAAAATCTTTAATTCTAAATTCTTTTAAGAGATTAATTGCTAACATCACTAGTTCAAGTTCATAAAAAACTTCATCAGATCCTAATATTTCTGCTCCAACTTGATAAAATTGCCTATACCTACCTTTTTGGGATCTTTCATATCGAAACATTGGCCCTATATAATACAATTTATTAATTTTTCTTTTTTTGTTTAATGAATTTTCCAGATATGCTCTTACAACAGATGCTGTGCCTTCAGGTCGAAGAGCATATATAATATCTTCTTTAATTTCACCATCTTTATAAAGCATAAATTCATACATTTCTTTTGAAACTATATCTGTATCATCGCCCATTCCTTTTTTGAATGTATCGATATTCTCAATACTGGGGGTAATAATTTCCTCAAAATTATAAGTCTCTAATCTTTTTCTTATTATTTTATTTATGTAGCTCCATAGTATGGAATCTTCAATCAGACTATCTGCCAGAGGATATATATCTCTAAAACCTTTAAGTAGTTTTGATCCCATAAATCAAATCTTAATTAAATATTGTTTATTAATCAATTAATCAATAATATATTAGTGTGAAGATTCTTTATGTAGGAAGCCCAGAGTTGTTTGGAACCGGTGCCAGTAGTATTCATGTAGCAAAAATGTGTGAGGCTTTTGCAATAAATGGACACGAGGTTTATTTGATTATTCCTATAAATAATAAGAGCATAGATGATTTTTATTATTATTATGATGTAGAACCAATTTTTAAAATTTTGCCAACCTTGGGTGTCAAAAGAGGTTGGTTAAGACATTTTATTCATGGGGTAGCCTCATTGTTTAAATTAAAAAATAATTATGATTATATTATCACAAGAAATATTACGTTTGCTTATATTGGATCTTTTTTCTTAAAAAATATAATTATAGATATTCACCATCCGCCAGTAAATTTTATATCAAAACTTGCATATAAAAGATTTGAAAAATCTGCAAATATTAAAAGAATTTCATTTAATTCAGAGGGCACTTATGAGGAAACAAGAAAAATTTTAAAAAAATTAGATAAATACATTATATGTCATAACGGGGTTGATATTAAATCTTTTAAGGTCGACTATGATGTTGATTTAATAAAGAAAGATTTAAACATTGATACGGATAAAAAAATAATTACATATGTTGGAAATATTTATAAGGGTAGGGGAATTGACAAAATTATTAAATTATCACAAGAAATGAAAGACGTTTTTTTCCTTATAGTTGGTGGAGATGACCACGAAGTAATGAAATATAAAACAGATATTTCTAATAAAAATATTTTATTTATGGGCCACATTCTCCACAAATTCATTCCTAAGATATATTTTATTTCAGATATAATGATAATTCCTTATGATGATGATTTTACTATTAAAGGTGATATTGATGCATCAAAATTTTCATCACCAATTAAAATTTTTGAACATCTTGCCTCTGGGAAGCCAATAGTCGCATCTAATTTAACCTCAATTAATAGAATATTGACAAATGAGATTGATTCTATTCTTGTTGATCCAAATTCGATCTCATCTTATAAGAATGCAATTTTAAAGTTATTAAATAATGGAAATTTATATAAAAGTATTAGTTCAAATGCAATAAATAAAGCAAATACTCAAAGCTGGCAAATAAGAGCAAAAAAAATTATTAATAAATAGAGCTTGATGTAAGTAATGTCTCCGCAAGTTCATCAATGCTGATAGCAGCAAGCGTAATAAGTTGAATTGTTCCTCTAGCTCCTAATTCAATTGAAACTCTTGAAATTGTTTCGTTATCCGGCGCTTCGAGAATATTAACAAAATCGTATTCCCCTAAAACTGCATACTGTTCAAGGACTTTAGCTCCCATCTTTTCAATCTCAATGTTTACCTCTTTTATTCTTTCGGGGCGCATTTTTACAGTTTTACGCCCTTCATCAGTCAATCGACTCAACATAATAAATATTTCCATCAAATCTCTTCCATAATAAATTTTTCTATCTCAGCTTTTGGAATAGACCCAACAATCTGATTTTTTAATTCACCTTTATTAAATATAAGCAAGGTTGGGATGCTCCTAATACCGAAATCTGCGGCATATTTTTGGTTGTCGTCAACATTTACTTTCACTATTTTTATTTTATCCCCTTGTTCATCAGATATTTGCTCTAATATAGGGGCAATTGCCTTACATGGTCCACACCATGGTGCCCAAAAATCAACTATAACAGGAATGTCAGATTTAAGTACTTCAGATTCAAAATTGGAATCATCTGTCTCGATTATGTTGCTCATGATAAACTCCTTTTTTATATTCTAATTGAAAAAATAAATTATCAAAACTACTTAATTAAGTTAAAATTAATATATTACTTTTTAGGAGCTCTTATGTCTAAAAATAACTTCAGAATAGAATCGGATTCTATGGGTAAAATGAAAGTTCCTAAAAAATCTCTTTATGCCGCCCAAACAGCTAGAGCGATTCAAAATTTTCCAATTAGCGATTTAAAGTTCAAGAGACCGTTCATTGAAGCGCTAGGTGTAATAAAGTTCTGTTCCGCTAAGGTTAATGGTGAATTAAATCTTTTACCCCAATCAATATCCAAAAGTATCATGAAGGCTTCTCAGGAGGTAATTGATGGTAAGCATGATGGCGAATTTGTTGTTGATATATTTCAGACTGGATCAGGAACTTCATCCAATATGAATGCAAACGAAGTTATAGCATCTTTAGCTAATAAGTTCCATAATGGAAAAGAAAAGATTCATCCAAATGATCATGTAAATCTATGTCAATCTAGTAATGATGTAATTCCAACAGCAATGCATATATCGACATATAAACTGACAAAAAATAAATTAATTCCAAGCCTCAAAATATTAAAAAAAGAGTTTGATATAAAAGAAAAAAAATTTAAAGATATATATAAAATTGGCCGAACTCACTTGCAAGATGCTACGCCAATGACACTTGGGCAAGAGTTTGGTGGATTTTCTCAAATGATTGATAATTCACTTGAATACATTAATCTTTCTCTATCTTCCATAAAATTCTTATCCCAAGGTGGAACTGCCGTAGGAACTGGTATTAATTCTCATCCAAAATTTGCAAAAAAAATCTCACAACAAATATCAAATAAAGTTGGATATAAATTTTACGAAGCTAAAAATCATTTCGAATCACAATCTTCTAAAGATGCAATTGTTAATTTAAGTGGTAGTTTAAAAACATGTTCAACATCACTTATGAAAATCGCTAATGATATTAGATGGCTTGGCAGTGGCCCAAGATGTGGATTTGGAGAAATTATATTACCTTCTATACAACCAGGATCTTCTATAATGCCAGGTAAAGTAAATCCTGTTTTAGCTGAAGCTTTAACACAGGTATGTGCTCAAGTTATTGGAAATGATTTAACGATTACAATTGCTGGCCAGTCTGGTAATTTTCAACTAAATGTTATGATGCCAGTGATGGCCCACAATATTATGGAATCCATAGAAATATTATCTACATCTACCAAAGCTTTTGCAGTAGATTGTATTAAAGGGATAAAGGCAGATAAGCAAAAATGTGAAAATTATATTGATGATAGCCTTGCAATGTGTACCAGCCTTGCCCCAATTATAGGCTATAATAATGCTGCTGAAATTGCCAAAAAAGCCTATGCAACTGGAAAAACGGTTAGGCAAATTGTAAATGAAAACAAAATATTGTCTAAAGAAAAGTCCGATAAAATTTTAAATCCAAAGACAATGGTAAAGCCTAGTTTATGAAAAATAAATTGCTTACAAAAGTTTCAAATATTGATGATATATCAGTAAGTGTAGAATATTTTAAAGATAAATATTATCCAGATATTCTAAAGGAAGTTGATTTATTAGAAAACTTAGTAGAACAAATCAAAGAAGAGCCAAGAATTTTATATGATGAAAACTATGTAAAAGGCTGGAAAGACGAGTTAACCATCGAGAGAGAGTCGATTGTCAAAATTGTCATTAATCTCTTGCAATCGGTTCTAAATGAGCTTGAATCAGCTCATACTTTACTTTCATCAAAGAAAAATTTTGATAGATGGTCTGAAGCTAAAAATTGGCTCAAAGCTATATTTGAAGCAGCTTCATCTGGCTCTTTGTCAAAGCTTGTTTACTATGGCCCAGATGCAGATAAATCACCAACTGATAAAAAACTTTTAGCAGAATTCAATTCATTAAAGAATAAAATTCAAAAATTCTTGAATAAATATTACCCTTTCTTTTTAGATACTAATAAAAAGAGTACAAAAGGTGCAATCATGCTATCAGATCACATTAACACTCTATTAATTGACGAAGCACTTTGTAACTTCGCACAGATATATCAAAAATCATTAGCTCCTTATTCAGGAGTTATTGCTTCAAAGTTATTTCATGAAGTAAATTCGATTGATAAGATTGTAATGCATATTTTAGCTAATAAATACAGAACTACATATCAATCAATATCGATGAGAATGAAGCTAATATAATTTTTTTAATTTTTCATGTTAATATCAATAAGTAATGCCAAAAATTAAAGATGACCCTTGGATTGATTCAGAAATAATATCTGATCATTTTTTTAAAGAAATTAAAAGTTTTATTGAACAAGTTCATGAAGGAAAAACTGGAATCATTTCATGGTTATTTTTTTGTAAATATTTTAGAGATTTTCAGTTAACTGGAAAACCCTTGCATCTTGCATTAGCAATAAAAGAGCAACCTTGCGTGTTAGATCATCCGACTGTGAGATATCAAATTATAGCATGGACTTTGCAGTCCAAATATCCCTATCCTGAGGACAAAATAAATATTCAGCAATTTGCCGAGGGATTAGCTACAAATATTCCAAAGAAAAGAAAAAGAAAGCTTCCTTTTAGTAATGAGCATGTGGTTGGTACCTATAAGTATATCTACAAAATGCTCTCTGAAGTTAAAAAAGATCTTAAACCTAAAGACGATCGTGAAAGGAATTTTGCTTTAAGGACATTGTTTAATCCCTCAAAAGCCAAAATAATTCCATTGGAAAGTAAAATTAGTGAATGGTGTAAAATAACTAAATTAAGGGAATTAGCTCTAACCATTACTCAATATTTCTTGAGTTATAAATGGAGTCTAGAATATAAAAATGATTTTGTAAAAGACAAAGACAAACTATTAGTTCCTCCTAAATTAATTCCTAAAAAATGGATTGAAAAAAAAGTTTATGAGAAATAAAGTATATCTAATTATTTAAATTACTTTCATTCCTCTGATTTGAAAACTCTATCTTTGACCATCTCTCTATAAGAAAATTAAAAATTTTTTCGGCATCAGTGAAAGAATTTTTCTTAACTAAATTGATTATATCATTCATTATTTTTACAGAATCTTCTTTATCTAAACTATTTTGAGGGAAATTTGCTAGAAGATCTCCATAATTTAAAATTAATATTCCATCAGAGTTAAATGTTTTTAACCATTTATTTGTTTCAAGAAGGTCTAAAATTAATTTGCCAAAATTAATTTTAAAGTTTGTATCAATATCTAAATTATGATTTTGTATTTTATTAATTCCTGAAATTTCATTTAAACATTTAGATATAGAACTTGAATAATGTATTGCCCCAAACCCCCAATGTGTCTTGAAAACTTTTTTTTGATTTTCATTAAATAGCAAAAACCAATGAAGTGGTATTATATTATCAACAAGGTATGAATAATTTTGTTTATTTTCATTTAATTCTGATGGACATATATAATAATTGTCATTCTCTTTGATAAATAAACATTGTTTTAAATCTTTTTTATCAATTTGAAGATGATCCGCAAGGTTATTTTCAAACGTTTCATATTCATTCCCAAACCAAATTCCATATGGAGATGTAGGCCCACCCCAGTAACTTTCATAGAAAGATGTATACTCTCTCCAATAATCGTAATCTTTGTGGACTGAAGTTAACTTTTCATAAACTTGCAAATAGCATGATGGCATTATTTGATTTTCCTATATTTATTATTATAATTCAATGTGTCCTATGAAAAAACAATATTGTTTACTTACTTTTTTTTTACTACTAACTATTCCTGCTTCAGCTAGTGACCCCGTTTTTTATGAAACTCTTCCACTTTGGGCAAAAATGATAATTGCTGGTGTTGCTTTTGCTATTCCTACAAAAATTATATTTGCACATATTGGATTATTTGAATTTTTAGATTCAGACTCATTTCCTAAGCCACCAAAACTATCAAAAGCTCAATCTGAGTTATTAGCTGCTTCAATTGTTGGATTAGTTTTTGGATCTTTTATGACCGTAATTTTTATATTAGCAACTTAAATATCTCAAATTATTGTTAATTTTTATTTTTTTTGTGTTATAGTAGCCGTAAATGTCAATTAAAGTTGATCAGATTGTTAGATCCGATAGAAAGACACTAGAAGTTCAAATTTCTATTGAGGGACATATTATTGTTAGAGCTCCTATGGATGAAAGTATGGAGTCCATTGAGAATTATCTTGATGAAAAAAAATTTTACTTACTCAGAACACAGCAGATTACAAGAGCAAAATATATGAATGATCTTCATAAAAAATATGAAGAGGGAGAAAAGTTTTTATACCTAGGCAAAGAAAGACCTCTAAAAATCGTCGATAATAAATCAATTCCACTGAAGTATGAGGATGGAATATTTTATCTATCAAGTGCTTTTATTAAGATTGCAAATAAAGTTTTTATAGATTGGTATAAGGATAATGCCCGTGATTATATATCAAAATTAACAACTCGATTTTCTAAACTTTATAATATTAATTTTAAAAAAATCATTATTACTAATGCATACTCCCAATGGGGTTCGTGTAGTGAAAATGGGACTTTAAATTTTACTTGGAGGTCTATTTTGATACCTCATGAGGTAATCTCATATCTTGTTGTTCATGAATTAGCTCACATAACCCATCATAATCATTCTGACGATTTTTGGACTCAGGTTGAAATTATGATGCCAGATTATATAAAATATGAGAATTGGTTAAAAAAGAATGATCATATATGTTCTATGTTTAAAAATGAAATAGGTACTATCAGTTCAAAATCTAACAATAACCAACCAGAGAAAAGTTTTTCAAATGATCAACTTGAATTTAAACTTTAAAAAAATTTATAATAAATTTAGAAAATTGATAAACAGAATTTTTCTGTTTATTCTTGCGATGCCTATGGGAATACCACTTCTTCTTCCTTTTTTTTTGATTTATGGAATATATCTCAGCATGTCTTATGAAGGTAGATGTAAGCTTAAGAATTATTATTCAATATTTATACATTCTATTAATTTGATCAAGACCAAAGATGGTAGAAGACAATTGTGGCTTAATATTAAAAAGTTTTGGGATGGTCAAACGGATTAAAGATCTACAATTTTAAATAGATAATACATAAGAACCAAAAAAACACTAATAAATAAGAAAGAAAAAAATTTTTTATCCATATTACTATTATAATTAAAATATCTTTTTTGTTTGATTTAAATCAAATCCCAGTGATAATATAAACATGCAAGGTATAGATTTTAAAGAAAAAAAAGCTGAAGAGAATATTATTGAATCCATTTTTCCTGATGGTTTACTAGATAAATCCCTTTTCAGACCAAAAATGAAAGGCAATGTTCAAATGACCAGCGATAAAGGCGAAGGTTATCATAGTCATAACCCTTTTAAGCTAGTTGCTTATGATTGCCTGGAAGAATATCTTGAAACCAAAGATCCCAATAAATTAATTGAAGCCGTGATGCACGATATATCAATTCTTCAAGGAAGAGTTATTGAAGATCCAGAATCATGGGATCCTAATACAATGGAGGGAGATGAGATTATAGATATCACTATATTATCTATGGCACATATAGGTACTTATAATGAATTGCTGAATAAAGTTACTCCTCCAACTGTGGTATGGTCAACTATAAATTATTGGAGATCATATCTGACATTTAAAAGAGCTGCTTTTAATGCTGGAGAAGCTCAGAAATTCTTAGAGAGATGTTTCTTAAGAATGGGTGGTTCATTAATTCCATCTATAATACCAGTTGCTGATGGCGCATTTACTGAAGAGGAAAGAAAGTATCGCGAAATGAAAAGTGCCTAATGGCATGCTAATCCAAATTTTTTCAATCTCCAATAGTTATATGGTAATGGTGTAATAAATCCTGCAAGTAATACTGGAACTAGTGTTTCAAAGTTTATTACAGCCTTCCCATTAAGCATGAAATCTACAGAGTTCATTGCCACTTCCATGCCAATCATACTTATCAAGCTCATGCCTAAAGCAATCTTTAAAGCATCTTTAAAATTAAAATCTTTAAGCAAAATAAAAGTTTCTAATATTATGCTTGTAATTAATCCCATAATTATAGCTAATCCCATAACAGTTAATACTGAATAGGAATGATCAATATTTTGAAAATAAAAAATGGTTCCCAGATCTCCTATTGAGCAACCAATTAAACACCACAATGTATTAATTGAAGACTTTTTCCATGTGTGTTTACATGTCCACATTTTATTTCCTTATTAAATAAACTATTAAAAGAATCATTACAACACATGTTATTGAAAAATAATAAAATATAGTATCTTGTATCATAACAATAGTTATAATACATTATAAATATTATGAGTCGAGAACAGATGGGCACATCCTCAGTATCTGTCATTGGAAGAACAATGATCAATGAAAATGATGCTGAGAGTTACATGAAAAAATATCAATATTATGATAGAGACGATATGTTTCCTGACAATATAAGGACCATGGAAATCAAAGAGTGGCAAGAATTTGCTAGAAAAAATCCCTATCTTGCTAAGTTTTTCAACAAAAAATTACCTGGATATTTTTTATTAGCCCTCGAAACTTGGAATTCTCAGGTTTCATATGAAATATGTAATCCATTAGTTGAAAATATTTTTTCAGACGTGATAAGTTTTTGGAGAAATATGATAATAAATAATGAAGAAAAATCTGAAATTGCCAAATCTCTTTTAGGTAGTGTGGGTATTGCTTTAGGCTCTTCCCCGGGAGGATAGTTTGAATATAATTAGATTTATTTTAGGGCGTATAATATTATTTTTAGATTGGATGACATCTCCAAAACCAATACCAGTAAGTCCGGAAAAAATTAAATTTATCCAAGAAAAAGTCAAAGAGATGGAAATTTATGAGTTCAAGGCATGTCCTTTTTGTGTAAGAGTTAGAAGATTTATGAAAAAAAATAATATTTCTATTACAATAAAAGATGCCCGAAGAAATAAGGATTTTGCAGACGAATTAATTAATGGTGGTGGTAAATTACAGGTTCCTTGTTTAAAAATTGGTGGTGATAAAATTAGATGGATGTATGAGTCCAAAGATATAATTATTTTTTTAAATTCTTATCTGGAGCTTGATAATGGCAAATAAAGATGATTTAAAAAAGAAATTAACGCCACTAGAATATCATGTTACGCAAGAGGCTGGAACAGAAGCTCCTTTTTCAGGTGCTTTACATGACTGCAAGCTAGAAGGCACTTACAAATGTATTTGTTGTGATGTAAATTTATTTGACTCAAATTCTAAATTTGAATCCGGGACAGGATGGCCAAGTTTTTTTGATTGTTTAGATAAAGATGTGATTGATTTTAAGGAGGACACTTCACATATGATGGTAAGGGTTGAGGTATCATGCAAAAAATGTGGTGCTCATCTTGGACATGTTTTTCCTGATGGCCCTGAACCAACAGGTTTAAGATATTGTATAAATTCTGCATCCTTAAAATTTAAGAAAATATAATCAATCCACTCATTATTAAATTAATGTTAATATTATTATTATGACAATAATGGGCATAGTAATTCCATCTCAAATTGAAAAAAAAGAGCTCGATAAAAATGCAAAGAAAATAAAAAGAAAAAAAGGTCAATATGCTCAGCAAAGACTATTTTTTAAACCCAGAACAAATCTAGATGGAAGAAAAAGGTATAAATGGGGTACAAATAAAGATGTCTACCCATCAAATGTTGCAAATCCGCTAACTTGCAAGGTTCCTTCATTTGTTGATTTTGTCGAAACCAAAGAAACAAGATTTTTCTTCTATATGTTGGAGGATTGGGATTTTAATAGAAATGCTAGTCCTGTAGAGGAGGAGCTTAGTTGTAGGGCATTACTTCATTGGAGGCTCAGAATATTTACAGGTTCCGTTAATGAAGAAGAGAAAAAAATAATTAAATTTTATTTAAAAACTGCTAGCAAAATAATTGATGATAGCATGCCCAGAAAAAATTTCTGGCCATATAAAGATGGATTAGTTCATGTATATGGTCAAAAAAAGGATATGACTTATAAAAACAGAAATAAATTTGCAGACCATATAGATTTCAATAAAGAACAACCTTTTGTTTTTTTTAATTATTTTAATGAAACTAAGAACAAGCTTTCAAAATTTGAAAGAGAAATTTCTAGAGAAACAAGTTTAAATAAAAAAGAAGCTTACTGGACAAAAACATTTCAAGTTATTTATAAGAAGAGTGATTTACCTGATAAGATTTTCTTTAAGACGAGATTTAATTATCAAAATATAGATTTAGTAACCGCATCATATTTATCATGGAAACATAACAATATTGTTCCTCATAAAAAAGAACCCAAGAAAGGGTTAGTTTCGGATTGGAAGCTTATCTACTCATTGTATAAAGAGTTAGATGCTTTACATAAAAAATCCCCATCTCTTTTCTTGGATAATGAAATAATGGTGACAAGTATATAACATGACTGTTTTTAGATTGTATAACGGCTCTATAATGAAAGAGGAACTTGAAAATTATCATAAAAAAGATCATGCAAGAAGATACGGAACAAATGCAGAATATCAAAAGAGCTCTTTTAATTTAGGATGGCGAATTCAGCCTATTACTTCTACCAAAGGGAGAAAAAATTATAAATGGGGTCGCAACATATCAATTCATCCAGATAATTTAGCTAACCCTTTTACAAGAAGAGTCCCATCTTTAATAGATTTTTTACAAACTAAACAACCCAGATATTTATTTTATACATTAGAAGATTGGGAAATTGATAAAGGAAAAGAACTAACTATAGAATCTGATTTGATTATTAAAGCCGTTTTATACTGGAGATTGATGATCTTTACAAATAATTTAAATGAAAAAGAGAAAAAAATGGCAAAACATTTTTTAAAAGTAGTTTCAAACATTTCGTATAATAAATTAAAAAAACAAAATTATTGGCTATATAAAGATGGTCTGATGCATGTCTATGATAATGATACTTTCAGTCTGAAAGAAAATATTTTTAACAAGATTTTATATTATGAATTATATTTAAATATTAAAGAAAATTTGAAAATTTATTTTAGAGAATCGGATACGATTACGGATATTAATTTGAAATATCAATATTGGGTAAAAGTCTATAAAACTCTTGAAAAAAATAAAATAAACAGATTTAAAAAATTACTAAGTTTTGTAGATTTTGACAATAAAGATGACATTCTAATACTTTTCCTGTTTATGAATCATATTTCTTTGAAGCCTGATAAATCTGAGCCATTACACAATGAAATTAACTATAAGGATTTTCATTGTTTTACAAAAAAATATTTAGACAACACTTCTTTTGATGACAACTTAATTGATAATATTTCTGTAACACTATCTAACTAGATTTAAATTTTTGATATTTATTGTATGTTTTTTATATGACTCTGACATATTTACTTGTAGCTTTAGGTGGATCATTAGGAGCTTTAACTAGATTTATAACAAATAATTTAGTATCGGTTGAGATTCCTGATAAGCCTTACCTATCTACTTTAATAGTAAACGTAATAGGATCAATATTATTAGGTTTTTTCTACTATGTATCTCATAGCTTAGAATTGAAACCAAACATCAGAGAATTTTTTGTTGTTGGTTATCTGGGATCTTTAACCACATTTTCTGCCTTTAGTTTTGAGTTTGTTCATATGCTGGACGAAAGGAGTTTTATGAAAGCCATTACTTATCTTTCTTTAAATTTAGTATTAGGATTTTTGTCAATTTATTTATTTTTGAGATTGATTAAAGATTTTTAAGATAAATATTTTACAGCTTTATTAATACCGTCTATTGTTAACTCATACATTTTATTTTTAGATAAGTGTCTTATATAATCAATAGATTGAGAATAGTCCCATTCTTCAGAATTAATAGGATTAAGCCAAGCTAATTTATTAAAATGATTTGTTAATATTCCGAAATAATATTCACCAGGTTTTTCGTTATAATGTTCTATCGATCCGTTGATATGTGTAACCTCATATATACCCATAGATGCATCACCAACTATGATGATTTTGTAGTCTTGCGAGTATTTATTGATAATTTCATATAAATTTATTGTCTCATTTCTTCTGGAATTATCTTTCCATACACCTTCATAAATAAAATTGTGAAAATAAAAAAATTCTAAATTTTTAAATTCATATCTGGCTGCTGAGAAAAGCTCTTCACACATATTTATATATGGGTCCATAGATCCACCAATATCAAAAAATATTAAAACTTTAATTTGATTTTGTTTTTCTGGCCTGGTTTTAATATCTATAAATCCGCCGTTGTCTGCTGTTTTTTTAATTGTTTCTTCAAGATCAAGTTCTTCATTACCTTCAACTCTTGCAAATTTTCTAAGCTTTCTTAATGCTACTTTTATGTTTCTGGTTCCTACCTCTACATTATCATCTAAATTTCTATACTTCCTTTCGTCCCAAACTTTAGCAGCAGAAAAATTTCTATTACCATCTTGGCCAATTCTAATGCCGAACGGATTTGATCCATATGAACCAAAAGGTGAGGTTCCACCTGTACCAATCCATTTATTACCACCCTGATGTTTTTCCCTTTGTTCGTTAAAAGTTTCCATAAATTTTTTCATTAATTCTTCCAGATCTTCTAGAGATTTAATTTTATCACGTTGCTCTTTTGATAATGTTTTTTCAAATTGTTTTCTAAGCCACTCCTCAGGAATTTCGCCTTTCAAATACTCTAAATCTATGCTTTCTACACCTTTAAAAAAAATACCAAATGCTTTATCAAACTTATCATAGTATTTTTCATCTTTTACCATTATTGATCTGCTTAAAAAATAAAAATCTTCTGTTGATCTATTAATTAAATTTGAGTCTAAAGCTTTGATTAAATCCAAAAGCTCTTTGAGTGAAACATTTACGCCCGATTTTTTAACAGTATTAAAAAATTCTATTAGCATTTAATTTTCTCTTCTTAACATAAATCTCAACCTTTCAAGCATTTGGACATCTTGCTCATTTTTTAATAATGCTCCATGTAAAGGGGGAATAGCTTTGGTTTGATCTCTTTCAAGAAGAATATCTCTGGGTATATCATCTGAAAGTAAAAGCTTAATCCAGTCGATTAATTCAGATGTTGAAGGATATTTCTTGAGATTTGGAACTTCACGGAGATCAAAGAAAACGCTCAATGCTTCTGACAGCAATTTTTTTTTAATTTTTGGAAAATGAACATTGACAATCTCTTCCATGGTTTTTTTGCTTGGAAAATTTATATAATGGAAAATGCATCTTCGTAAGAAAGCATCTGGTAATTCTTTTTCATTATTGGACGTTATGATAACAATTGGTCTATTTTTAGCAATAATATTTTCTTTTGTTTCATATACATAAAATTCCATTCTGTCGAGCTCTTGCAACAAATCGTTTGGAAATTCAATATCAGCTTTATCGATCTCATCGATTAATAAAACTACCTTTTCTTTCGCTGTGAACGCTTCCCATAGTTTACCTTTTACAATATAATTAGAGATTTCTTTTACTCTTGAATCTCCTAGTTGTGAATCTCTTAGACGAGTTATGGCATCATATTCGTATAGCCCCTGTTGAGCTTTGGTTGTTGATTTAATATGCCACTTAATTATCTCAGTATCTAGTGCTTTCGATATTTCTTCAGCTAAAAGAGTTTTTCCTGTTCCAGGCTCACCCTTAACCAACAACGGTTTTTCTAATGTTATCGCAGAGTTTACTGCTAGTTCTAAATCTGGTGTTGTTACATAATCTTTTGTAGATGTAAATTTTTTCATATAATTATTATAATTGTTAATCAAAAATTAAAAAACTATAAATAAAAAAAGGTAATATTAAGAAATGATTGATAAAGATATAAATTCTGCCAGACAAAAAAGAAAGAGTTCTGAAGCTAGATCAAGTTTAATGGTTTTCCCAAATGATACCAATGATTTTGGGACTATGTATGGTGGAAGATTAATTGAATTAATGGATATGGTTGGTGGGATTTGTGCACGAAGATATACTGGAACTAAGGCTGTAACTGCATCAATTGAAGATATGCAATTTTATAAGCCTATTAATAAAGGGGATATTATTGAAATTACTTCTCACGTAATCTGGACGGGTACAAAATCCTTAATTGTTAAAACAAAAGTGACCAAAGAGGAGTATACTGAAGAAAAAATAGTTTGTTCTAGAGCTTATTTTTGCTTCGTGGCTATCGATAAAAAAGGTTCACCGGTTGTTGTTCCGGAACTCATTGTTGAGAGTCTAAATGACAAAAAGAATTACTCAATTGGTCAAGAAATTAGAAAAAGACAAAAACTAGAAGAGAAAAGGTTCCAAATAGAGTTAAAAGAGAATCTGTAATTAAATGATCAATTTTAATTTTATTTACTGGGATTTTTCACCATATATTTATTATTCAGATTTATTTCATATCAGAATTTATTCTATATTGTTTGGTCTTGGTATTCTATATGTTTACTTAAAAACAATAAAAGTATTACCAGCTAAAAAATATCAATTAGAAAGTTTTTTATTTAAAACAATTATATTCACTATATTATTTTCTAGAATTTTTCATTGTATTTTTTATCAATTTGACTATTATTCAAATAATTTATTAGAAATTTTTCTTCCCATAAATATTAATGAAATGACCTTTTCAGGGTATCAGGGTTTATCAAGCCATGGTGGAATATTTGGTCTATTTTTTTCTTTCATTTTTTTAGACAAAAAAGTTTTTAATATTAATGAAAAATTAAAAATTTTTGATATTCTGATCTATCATTCTTTAATATTAATGTCCTTAATAAGAATCGGTAATCTCTTTAATTCAGAAATAGTTGGTAAAGAATGCTTCCGATTCTTTTGCTTTGTTTTTCCTGCTTATGATTTAACACCAAGATATCCTACACAATTATTTGAGGCCATGATTTATCTCTCTATATTTTTTATATTTAAATTTCGTTATGAATCGGTATTTAATAAATTATTACCAGGTTTTATTTCAATTTTAATATTAATTTTAATATCATTGTCGAGATTTCTTATTGAATTTTTAAAAGTTTCTAATACAAATACAGACCTCGGTTTTTTAAATATTGCTCAAGTATTAACCATAATGATGGCTTGTCTTGCTTTAATAATATTTTTTAAAATCAAAACAAATTTGTTTAAATAAAATATTAAGTAGATAAGATATTCATTATGAGTTCTCCAAAGTTTAATTTTAATAAAGAATTGTTAGAGAGATTTATTAAAACAGCACAGCCTTATTTTTTACCTATTTCTGTTAATAATTCAAGATGGAAGCTAATAGCTCTTATTACTTTGGCTATTCTCTCAGTTATTTCTATAAGCCATTTCTTTTTAATTTTTCTAGGTTTTATTTTAGATATAGTATTTCCAACTTTTATAAATGAATTAGCCCCACAATTCAAAGTTTATGTAGATGGTCTTAAAAATAATGGTCTTGTAATAATATCTTTAATTATATTGTCTTTATCTTCATATTATTTTTTTATCAATCTAAAAAATATTGGAAAAAATTTAAGACCATGGGTATTACTTTTTACAATTATTCTATTATTATTTTCAGTAACTGGACTGAATGTAGGGCTTAGTTATATATTTAGATTTCTTGACACTTCTTTAAACACAAGAGAAGAGGCAGTTTTTTGGGAATTTTTATGGGTTTATGGAATAGTGGTTTTAATTGCTGTTCCAATAATTGCCTCATACAGATTTACCAGATTAAAATTTGGTAGATATTGGAGAGAGTGGCTAACTGACAACTTCCTATCGCGTTACTTTCAAAATAGGTGTTATTATCTTTTAGACTCTAATTCTAATATTTCCGAAATAGATAATCCTGATCAAAGGATTTCAGAAGACATAAAATATTTTACATCTGTTACTTTAGATTTTTTAATTGATACACTTTATGCAATCTTAACAGTGGTCTCTTTTAGTGCAATTTTATGGTCAATATCTAAAACATTAACTCTGGGTTTAATAATCTATGTTTTTATAGGCACTTGGATTGCTGTTTTGACAGGAAAACGAATGATCAGAATTTATTATGATCAATTGAGACTTGAAGCTGACTTTAGATATAGCATGGTTCATGTTCGTGATAATTCTGAGTCAATAGCTTTTTACAGAGGTGAAAGAAAAGAAATAAAAAATATAATAAAAGTATTTTCTAAAGCCTTAATTAATTTTGATTTATTAATTATTTGGCAGTCAATAATCGATTTATTTCAATTTATGTATTCAAATTTAATGAGATTCCCAGTTTATATCCTAGTAGCACCTCTATACTTTGCTAATGAAATTGATTTTGGAACTATAACTCAAGCATGGATTGCTTTTTTTCAAGTATTTGGTGCATTATCAATTGTAACTAATCAGATTGAGAATATATCTGCTTTTTCTGCAAGCATATTTAGGCTAGGAAATTTTGATAATGCTATGAATGAAATTCCATTGAATGAAGAAAATAATAGGAATAAGATAAATTATAAATTATCTGACAAAATTTCGTTAGAAAAATTATCATTAATGACTCCTGGCAGCAATAAATTTATTATAAATGAATTAAGCCTTAATCTTGAAGATAATAATTTATTAATTAAGGGGCAAAGTGGTGTAGGTAAAAGCTCTTTGTTAAGAGCAATTGCAGGGATTTGGACTCTAGGAAAGGGGAGTGTTATCAAGCCTGACTATTCAAAAATTATGTTTTTACCTCAAAAACCTTATATGAATTTAGGCTCTCTGGAAGAGCAGTTAAGTTATCCAAAATCAAAGGGTGAATTTTCATATGAAGAAATTAATAATTCATTAACTAAGGTATCACTTGAGCATTTAATTAAAGAACATGGTTTAGACTCAGTTAAAGATTGGTCTAGAATATTATCAGTTGGTGAACAACAGAGATTAGGATTTGTGAGAATATTATTAAATAAACCAAATATAGTTATTTTAGATGAATCTACAAGCGCTTTAGATGAAATGAATGAAAAAAATGCTTATAAGCTTTTATTAGAAAATTCCATAAAATATATTAGTGTGGGGCATAGGCCGAATTTAATTGAATATCATCAACTTTCCTTAACCTTATTTGAGGATGGTACACACAAAATTGAAAAAATTTAAAAAATATTTGACATAAAATATTAAATGAGTTTAAATAAAGTCCTATGAAAGTTGTTAGCTCTATCGGATCGATGAAAAAAAGACACCCCGATTGTCAAGTTGTTAAACGTCGTGGAAGAATATATGTTATTTGTAAATCTGACCCAAGATTTAAAGTACGACAAGGATACAAGAAAAAAAGAAATAAGCTTTAATATATGTTTCCCATAGGATTGTAAATTAATTCATATATGCCATTACTTTCATCAATTATTATGTGTTTATATTCCCCAGATGGAAATTTCTCCTCTAGCCAGCCATTAGCCTGATCTAAACTTGCTTCTTGAGCTTTGATATCGAAATTCAATGGATCAATGTTAGCAATCGAAATTGTTTTTTGTATTGCATTATCATATGATTCTGCATCTACTAAAAGCTCCTTTGTAAATTGTTTTGTAAATTTATTAAATATTTCAACAAAGTATGGTGTATGTTTAATTGCCATCATATAAATTTATACTATATATTCTTATTCGTAAAATTAGTCCTCGTAGTTAAAGGGATATAACAAGGGATTCCTAATCCCTAGTTTCGGGTTCGAATCCCGGCGAGGGCATAAAAAATTAAATTTCTTGACATATTACATTTTAAAATAAAAAATATTTTATGCTTAAATCTCAGTTAGAAGAAAAAATTTCAAGTATTTTTAAATTTGAAAATGAAACCTCGCAAGAAATTATTGATACTTTAATAGGCTATATGTCCTCAGCTATATCTAATAATGATAGAATTGAAATAAGAGGATTTGGCAGTTTTTTTAAAAAAAAATACAAATCTTATACTGGAAGAAATCCTAAAACTGGAGATCAAGTTAATGTCCCAGAAAAAGTTCTGCCTTTATTTAGACCAAGTAAAGAATTATTGAATAAACTTAACGATTCAAAATGATTAATCTTGAATTAAAAATATATCCTGATGAGTTATTAAGAAAAGTTTCGCAGGAAGTTAAAAATATTGATCAAAAATTGTCAAATATTTATGATCAAATGCGCATTTTAATGGATAAAGAAAAAGGTATTGGTTTGGCGGCTCCCCAAATAGGAATAAATGAAAGATTTTTTATATCTAAGGATTTTTCAGATGATTCTGACAAAGCAATTATTTTCATTAATCCTGAGATAATCGAGGCAGAAGATATTGTTGAGTCAAAAGAAGGATGCTTAAGTATTCCCGGTTATTATGATTACATAAAAAGAAACAATAAAATATTAGTATCTTATTTTGATCTATCTGGAAAAAGCAAAAAAAAAGAATTTTTAGATATGCAGTCCATTGTTTTTCAGCATGAGCTTGACCATTTAGATGGTATCCTTTTTCCTGATAGACTTCCAAAAATAAGAAAAGATATTTTTTTTAAGAAAATTAATAAAGAATTTAAAAAATAAAATTTATTTGTTTGGACTTAGCTTCTTAGATAACTTGTTTTTAATCTTTATTGCCTCATTGGATAATTTTGAATTATCAGATGCAAGCAGGAAGCGCTCGAGTCCACCAAGCTTATTTAATGTTCTCATTGTACTAGCAGCTATTTTGACTTTAAATCTTTCACCCAAAGTTGTACTGTTCAATGTGACCGAATGTATATTAATATTAAATCTTCTTTTAGTTTTATTATTAGCATGACTTACATTATTTCCAGTCATAAACCTTTTACCAGTTAAAAAACAAACTTTTGACATAATATGCTCCGATTTAAAGTACTTATACTACCTAGATAATCTTATCAAAACAATTTTTTTGTATCTTTTTAAATTAATTTAAATAAAATGTAATTAATGACAAATTTATCAAAACCCGAAATAAACCCTTTCATTGTTATGGAAATTCTTGAAGAAGCTCAAAAATTGGAGAGGTCAGGAAAAGAAATTATTCATCTGGAGATAGGTGAACCAACTCAAGAAGTTGATGAAAAAATAGTTAAAAATGGATTAAAAGCCTTAAAAGAAAAAAAGTATAAATATTCCAGCAGTCTTGGTATTCCTGAATTAAGAAAATTGATATCAGAGGATTATAAAACTAATTTTAATTTAAATATTGAACCTGAAAGAATAATTGTAACTAGTGGGAGCTCTGCAGCTATTTTACTTGCAATCTTATCATCAACTAAAATTAACGAAGAAATAATCATTATTGATCCACATTATCCTTGCTACCCACAAATTATAAAAATTCTTGGGAGAACTATCAAGATCTTTAAAACCTTCGAGGCCGAAAATTATCAAATTGATGTTAATAAGTTAAAAAAAATAATATCAAACAAAACGAAGTCTTTAATTGTAAATTCTCCTGCTAACCCCACAGGCGTATCTCAATCAGATTATATTTTAAAAAAAATAAGTAAACTCAATATCCAAATTATTAGTGATGAAATATATCAAGGGCTCAGTATTGATTATCCGCTAAATACGATCCTTAAACATGACCCAATTAATTCGATTGTAGTTAATGGATTCTCAAAATATTACTCTATGACAGGCTGGAGGCTAGGGTACCTTATAATGCCAAAAACATTAATTAGATATACTCAAAAATTACAGCAAAATATGTTTATTTGTGCACCAACTATATCTCAACATGCTGCTATTGGTTGCTATAAAATATCAAAAAAAAGTAAAGACCTTTTGATAAAGAATTATAAAAAAAACAGAGACTTTTTAATCAAAGAATTAAGGAAAATGAATATTAGTGTCAATTATAAGCCTGATTCAGCTTTTTATATTTTTTGTGATATGAGCAATTATACAAAAAATTCCTTAAATTTATGTAAAGATATATTAGATAAAGTTGGCCTTGCCTTAGCACCTGGTATTGATTTTGGTAAAGATTACAAAAAATTTATAAGAATTTCGTATGCATCAACATTTTCAGACATAAAAAAAGGGATGATACTTCTTGATAGTTATTTAAAAAAATATATGAAATAGATTTTGTATGGTTTAATCTTTATGTATGAGTAGGAATAAATTAATTTTCGCTAATTGGAAAATGAATTTAGATATTAATTCAAGCAATAAATTAGTAAAAGAAATTTTAGATAGAAATTTAAATTATGAAAATATTGATGTTGTCATTGCACCTCCATTTGTTTACTTATCAGAAATAAATAATATGCTCATTAATTCTAGATTAAAATTATCCGCTCAAAATGTTTTTTATAATGATAATGGTGCATTTACAGGTGAGATCTCACATGAAATGCTAAAAGACTTAGGATGTAGCTGGGTAATGATAGGTCATTCAGAAAGGAGGATCCATCTTTTTGAAACAAATGAGATGGTAAATAAAAAAATTATATTCAGTTGCAAAAAAAGTTTTAATATAATTTTTTGTGTCGGTGAATCAAATGAAGAAAAACAAAAAGGAAAAACTTTTGAGATAATAAAAAATCAAATTAGTGAATCACTAAAAGGTGTCGATGATAAATTTCTCCATAAAATTGTTGTTGGATATGAACCTATTTGGGCAATTGGTTCTGGAATTATACCAGATTTAAAAGATATTCAAGAGACTCATAATGTTATAAATCATCATCTAAAAGAAATTTATCCTAATTCTGATAATTTACCCAGAATTGTTTACGGTGGAAGTGTAGATAATTCTAATATTGATTCTATAATGTCATTAAAAAATGTCGACGGAGTTTTGGTTGGCAGTGCCAGTCTAGATTGTAAAAAATTTTGTGATATTGTATTAAGTGTTGGAAAGCAAAATGATTGAAACTATTAAAGAGAGTCTTATAATTTTTCATGCTGGTGTTTCAATTCTGCTAGTCTTATGTGTCCTTTTTCAGCCTTCAAAAACAGATGATTTAGGATCAATGTTTGGTGGATCTTCAGAATCTGTTTTTGGTGCAGATTCATCTTCATTTTTAAGAAAATTAACAATTTGGCTAGGAGTCATTTTCTTTGTCACTAGCTTAACATTAGGCTTTATATACTTAAAATATGATAAAAAAACTGTTATTGAAGAAAAAGTAAGATCTATCGAGAAGCAAGAAGAAGTATCCGACATAGATTAAACTTCCCAAACAATACTTCCTAGACCGCTAATGTCCAGATGTTGATATTGATATTTGATTAGTTAACATAAAAAAATATAGTAGGAGGTGACTAAAAATGCCATATGTAATTGCAGAACCTTGTGTTGATGTGAAAGACAAATCATGTGTTGAAGCTTGTCCTGTGGACTGTATATATGAAATTGATGACCAGTTAGTTATTAATCCTGAAGAGTGTATTGATTGTGGAGCATGTGTAGATCCATGTCCCGTAAATGCAATCTCACACGAGGACGAATTGCCAGATAAGTGGTCTTCTTTTATTGAAAAAGCTTCAAGCGTGAGTTACGAAGACTTAAGTCCAGCTCAAAGAAAGGGTTGATTTAATGGATATTTCTAATCTTCATGAAAATTTAAATTTTATTTTTCATGATAGTTTAGATGAGTTAGTCTATGAATCTGATTTTGAGTTACTTGTAAAACTCATTTTATCTCCAAGAGCTAACGAAAATATAGTTAATAAGATAGGAAATTTGCTAGTCAGTAAATTTCCTAATATAAAAGATTTATATAATGCTAATCTCACATCAATAGAAAAAATAGTTAGACCTATCGGATATTATCATCAAAAATCCCTTAGATTAAAAAGTGCATCAGATCTTATCATTAGTAAATTTGAAGGTCATATTCCAAAAAAATATTCAGATCTAATTCAAATACCTGGAATAGGTGATAAATGTGCAAAGAAATATTTAAGCTTAATTAATAAAGCTCATTATATAATAATAGATGCACATTTAATTAGAGTATTGACTAGATTAGATTTAATTTCGTCAGATTTTTCACATACTCAGATTGAAAATTTTATAAAATCTAATTTAAAAAACTCAAATTACACTGATTTTTCAAATCTTTTAAATTTATTTGGAAAGAGACTTTGCAAATCTAGGAAGCCTCAGTGTATAAAATGCCCTTTTAAAAATTTTTGTAATTTTATTAACTAATTGCATAATATTTAGAATGAATATATGTGTAATTGGAACGGGTTATGTCGGCCTCGTTACAGGATCATGTTTGTCTGATAGTGGTAATAATGTCACTTGCTTAGATATTGATCATGAAAAAATCAATTTATTAAAAGAGGGTAAAGTAGGAATTTATGAGCCAGGATTAGAAAATATAGTATTAAGAAACTATAAAGCTAAAAGACTAAGATTTACTACTGATTATAAAGAGGCAATTGAGGGATCGACAATTATTTTTTTAGCTGTCTCGACTCCACCAAAAATAGATGGATCAGCCAATTTAGAATATATAAAAAAAGCATCTAAAGAATTAGCAAAGCACATAAATGATTATAAAGTTGTTGTAACCAAAAGCACTGTTCCTGTTGGGACCACACATTTGATTAAAAAAATAATTACCGAAATTACTGATATTGAGATTGATGTTGCCTCAAATCCTGAATTCCTTAAGGAAGGTTCAGCGGTGAATGATTTCATGTTTCCTGATAGGATAGTTATTGGGGTCGAGTCTAAAAAATCTGAACAAATTTTAAGAGATTTATATGAGCCTTTTATGAGAAAAGAGGACAGGATTGTATTTGTAGATATCAAGTCCTCCGAAGTTTCGAAGTATGCTTCAAATTCAATGCTTGCTACAAGAATATCTTTTATGAATGAGATAGCAAATTTATGTGAGGAAGTTGGAGCTGATATTGGTAATGTCAGAAAAATCATGTCTAGGGATAAAAGAATAGGTAAAGAATTTTTATACCCTGGATTAGGCTATGGTGGCTCATGTTTCCCTAAGGATATAAAAGCATTAATTGAAGTCGGTAAAACTAATAACATTAATATGGATTTATGTTCCTCTGTTGATAAAGTCAATATTGATCAAAGAGAGATTTTTTTCAATAAAATTAAAAGTTATTTTAAGTCTTTAAAGGGTTTAAATTTTGCAATCTGGGGCTTGTCTTTCAAGCCCAACACTGACGATATTAGAGAAGCTCCATCAATTGATATAGTAAAAAATTTACTTAAAAATGATGCGAAAATTTCTGTAACTGATCCTGCCGCAATTAATAATTTTAAAAATTTATTCGGAGATAAAATTCAGTATTTTGAAAATAATTTTGATGTTTTAAATGGTGCAAATTGTTTAATTATTAATACAGAATGGAGTGTCTATAGACAGCCTGATTTTAATGTAATAAAACAAAGAATGGAAGATTATGTAATATTTGATGGAAGAAATTTATATAATCCTAAAAAACTTAAAGAATTAGGTTTTTATTATTCGAATGTTGGCTATTCACCTAAAGATGAATAAGGAATTAAATTATAAACATGATATTTCTACCCTTAATGGAGTAGGGCCAAAAATAAAAAATACTTTGAATTCCATTGGTTTAAATGATTTGTCAGATTTAATTTTTTATTTTCCACGAAAATATAACGACTATAGAAACTTAAAAAAAATATCTGATCTCAAAGATAGGGAAGAGGTCACTATAAAGGGGAAAATATTATTTTCAGGCTTATTGAAGTCGAGAAGAAAAATCTATGAAGTTGTTATAAATGATGGTTCAGGAAATTTTAAAATAACATGGTTTAATCCAATTTATGGATATTTGAAAGAAGCTTTTAAATTAGACTATTGGGTTGTTATTTCTGGTAAAGTCACCCAAACTAAAAGTTTAAAAATTTTTCAATTAATTAATCCTAGCCCCGATAAATATTTTATATCAAATAATTCTGATAGTTTAAATAATTTTGCATCTATACATCCTATATATTCATTAACCAAAGGACTTACACAAAATAGATTAAAAAAACTAATATTTGAAGCAATTGGAAATATCAGGCTTGATGATTTTAATATTTTTTCAGATGATATATGCAAAGATTTTAACTTAATCAAAATTGATAATGCTCTAAAGCTTTTACATGTTCCAGATAAATCTTTGCCAATTGTTGATATAGATTCTAAAGAATCAATTTATAAATCACTACCTCATAAATCAATAATTTTTTATGAATTTCTATTACTATGTCTTGGTTTAAAATTATCTGAAAATAAAAAATCTACAAAATTATATAAACAACATAAAATAAGAATTGAAAATTCTTTGTACAAGAGAATTCTTAACAATTTACCTTTTTCTTTAACTAGATCCCAAAATAAAGTTTTAGATGAAATTATTAATGATATGATGCTTCCAAAGCAAATGAATAGACTTCTTCAAGGTGATGTTGGAAGTGGAAAAACTATACTTGCATTACTTTCAATGGCAATTAGTTATGACAATGGATTTCAATCTTGCTTAGTTGCTCCCACTGAAATATTGGCTGACCAACATTATTTATATTTAAAAGATTTTGTACCTAGCGAAGAGTTAGTTTTATTAAAATCCTCATTGAAAGCAAAAGAAAAAAAATCAATATTAGATTCAATTAAAAACGGTAACTCCAAATTTATAGTTGGAACTCATTCTTTATTTCAGTCATCAGTCAATTATAAGAATTTAGGATTAATTGTTATAGATGAACAACATAGGTTTGGTGTTGAGCAGAGAAAGTTAATGATGGATAAAGGAGAGTCTTCAGATATGTTAATTATGACTGCAACCCCAATACCCAGAACTCTCTCCTCTATATTAATGACTGATTATGATGTTTCTATAATCGATAAAATTGAACATAGAGAAAGAGATGTAGAAACATCAATTATAAAAAAAAATCAGTTTTCCAAACTAATAAATTTTATTGACGATGAATTAAGTCAAAGTAGACAGGCATTCTTTTTATGTCCCCTAATAAATAAATCTTCAAATGAAGATTTTGAAAATTTAATGGATCTAAAAACTTTACAAAATATATTAAAATCAACAAATCTTGGTAAATATAAATATGAAATTTTGCATGGAGACTTGGACACGAATGAAAAAGATCTAATAATGACTATGTTCAGATCTGGAGAACTTAATTTTATAATATCTACAACAGTTATTGAGGTTGGTGTAGATATTCCAAATGCAAACATAATGACAATTTTCAATCCTGAAAGATTTGGATTATCGCAACTACATCAACTTAGAGGTAGAATTGGTAGAGGCAAGCACAAGTCGTATTGTTTTTTAATTAATGATGGAAATATAAATGAAGTTTCACTTCAAAGAATAGAATCTTTCACAAAAATATCGGATGGTTTTGAGTTAGCAGAGAAAGACTTACTACTCAGAGGGCCAGGTGCTTTTTACGGTGCAGGTAAAGAGCAATCTGGTAATGTATGGAATTTAAATTTTGCAAATATAAAAAGAGATATTGATATATTAAAAGATGCTAAATTGTGTTCAGATAAAATAAAGTCTTATTCAATATATAAGAATGACAAACAAAAAATATTAAAGAACATTGATTTAATATGGGGAAAAACTATTAATCTTACAAAAATATTATAAACAGTTATAATTTTTTTATGGATGAGGATACTTATTCTGCAACTTTTGGTGCTGGTTGTTTTTGGGGAGTTGAAAACAATTTTATGCAATTAGATGGTGTTTTAGAAACCTCAGTAGGATATATGGGTGGAAAATTCAAAAATCCTACATATTTTGATGTTTGTTCAGGCATGACCGGCCATGCCGAAGTTGTAAATCTTAGATATAACTCTAAAAGTTTATCTTTTAGGGAATTATGTTTATTCTTTTTTTCTTTACATGATCCAACTACACTCAATAAGCAAGGTCCTGATGTTGGAACTCAATATAGATCTGTGATTTTCTTTAATAACGATGATGAAAAAGAAGTTGCAGAAAGTGTGGTTAATGAATTAAATAAAAAAAAATTTAATGACTCAATTGTAACTCAAATATGCAAAGTATCTGATTATTATTTAGCAGAGGAATATCACCAGAAGTATATTCTAAAAAACAATTTAAGTTCTTGTGGAGGATAGACTATGAACTCAGTAAAAACCTTTTTTCTATTAACTATAATGACCGGTTTTTTTCTTCTTATTGGAAGAATGATTGGTGGACAGTCTGGAATGATGATTGCATTTATTTTTGCTATCGTAATGAATTTTGTATCATATTGGTATTCTCACAAAATTGTTTTAAAAATCCACAAAGCTTCACTTGCAGATAATGAATCTAATGTTTTTAAATCATTTCAGGATTTACTCACTAAAGCTGATATTCAGGGCCCCAAATTGTATATTTATGATTCTGATGAGCCAAATGCATTTGCAACTGGTAGAAATTTTGAGAATTCTGTTGTAGCTGTTTCTTCTTCACTGCTTAATACTCTTAATAAAGAAGAGATCGAAGGTGTTCTAGCGCATGAGATAGCACATATTGAAAATAACGATATACTAATTGCCTCTGTAGCTGCAACTTTTGCAGGAGCAATCAGTATGATTGCTAGTATGCTTAAATGGGGACTTATTTTTGGTGCTTTCAGAGGAAACAGGGAGTCTGGAAGTGCAATTGGACATTTGTTAATAGCTATACTCGCACCTTTAATTGCATTAATCATACAAATGGCAATATCAAGAACGAGAGAATTTAAAGCTGATTATACAGCTGCTCAAATTACAAAAAATCCCAATGGTTTAGCTTCTGCTTTAACCAAAATTTCAACTTATTACACAAGTAATAAGCTCGAGAGAGATCCTAGTACCGCAACAAGCCATATGTACATTATAAGCCCACTTGCGGGTGGAATTGGTAAATTGTTTAGCTCTCATCCTCCTATGGAAGAAAGAGTTGAACGTTTAAATAAAATTACTTTTTAATATTATATTTAGGCAATCCAACTTTTATCCAAATTATTATTATTAATATGCTTATTATTGATAAAATTATATTTTTGTCTAGCCCATAATAATTTTCTTTCATATAAATCGCTCCAGCTAATATAGCACCCATTGCATGCCCCATGAAGTTCATTATATAAAAAGGTCCATTACCAGTGGCTCTCATTTTACTGGATACATTCAAAGATAGTAAGCTAGGTAATATTGAATTAAAGACCGATATGCCCAAGAAAAATAAAATACCTAACACATATAAGGAATATATGTTTCCTGGCATTAAGCAATAAGCAAAATAACCAAATATTAAGAATAACCATCCGAGTCTAACTATTGCATTTACTTTATTAATCTTTTCAAAGAATCTAACCGAAGGATAAATGAGAAGCGCGGAGGGTAAAAATATTTTCAAATATATTATGAATAATTCTTCAGAGCCCGCACCTAAGCTTTTCCAACTTAAAGGATAGATATAAAGCATGATGCTTAATACTAACGATAGAAAAAAAGAGCCCACATATATTTGAATTAAATTATGATTATAAGATATTTTTATTGAAAAATTTTGTTCTAATTTATTTTTATCCTCTGGATAATAAAGAAATGTTATTAATGAAGCCACTATCCCAAAGAAAAATAAAAGAATAAAAAGAGACTGAAAAGAATATATAGTCGTGAAAAATGGACCTGCAATGAAACCAATTACAAAAGTGACGCCAACAGTAATTCCCATTATTGTAAAAGCGCTTGCCCGATTTTCTTCAGATGTATTTTCAGACAAAGTGGCAACCCCAACAGAACTTATAGCACCTAATCCCTGAACAATTCTACCAATTATTAAAAAAATAATATCATCCGCATAAAAACATAATCCGCTGCCAACAATGAATAATAACAAGCCAAACAAAACAATTTTTTTTCTACCAAATTTATCGCTAAGATAGCCCATTGGAACTTGCATTACTGCTTGAGATAAAGAATACGAACCTATTGCAATACCAGCTAAAAAAGCAGAAGAGTTATTATATTCAGACGCATAGATACTAAAAATTGGTAGTAATATAAAAAGACCCATAAGCCTTAAAGAAAAGATCAAACTTACAACGAGGGTTGATTTGAGCTCATGTTTTGTGAGTGACATAGGATTATATGAAATATATCATAAATTATTATGAATAGTGTTAAATAGAGAATTAGATTTATCTGTGTTAGATTATCAAAATGGGAGCAAGCATAGCTTATATTAAAACTAAAAATCTCGAAAAAAATTATTCACTTCTTTTAGATAAATATGCAGAAAATAAAAAAATAATTGCAATTGTAAAAGCTAATGCATATGGACACGGAGCAATAGAAATATCAAATTTTTTAAAGAATAAAAATATTTCTTATTTAGGTGTTGCGAATCTAGATGAGGCGCTAGAATTAAAAAAAAATAGAAGTAATTCAAAAATATTAATAATGGGGTCAATTACTAATGAGGAGATTTTAAAGGCAATAGAATTAAAAATTGAATTTACCATTTACGATTTTTCACAAATTAAATTTTTAGATAAAATTAGAAATATTAAAATTAATTTTCACATAAAAATTGATACGGGGATGAATAGACTGGGTCTAACAAAAAACGAAATTGCTGAAGCTGCTAATATATTTTCTAATAATAAGAATTTTGTAATGAAAGGAATCTATACACACTTTGCTGAAGCAGATAGGAAGAAATCTGCTTTTACTAAAAAACAGATTTCAATTTTTAAGGACTGTGTTAGATATTTTAAAAAATCTATAACAACAATTGAATTTATTCATGCTTCTAATAGTTCAGGAATAATAAATTATGAGGATGATTTTTTTAATACTATTAGGCCAGGATTGTTCATTTATGGATTATCAAATGAAAAGAACCTAAAACCCGTAATGTCTCTGATGACAAAAGTTATAAAAATTCGTGAACTAAATAGAGGTGATTCGGTTAGCTATGGACGAACCTTTATTGCAAAAAGAAAGATGAAAATTGCTGTTGTTCCGTTGGGATATGCTGATGGTCTTCCTCGATCATTATCAAATAAAGGGTATCTGTTTTGTAAAGGTAGTAAATGTAAAATTGTAGGTAGAGTTTGTATGGACCTAACGATGATTGATGTCACAAATATTAAAAATATAAGAATTGGAAGTAATATAACTATATTTGATGATAAAAATCAGACTGCCACAGATATAGCAAAAATGATTCAAACCATTCCTTACGATATTGTTTGTGGAATTAGCAAGAGGGTAACCAGATTACATATTTAAAAAATTTCATAATACTTCTTCTATTATTAACTTTATCTTGTTCTGCCACAGAGCAAACTTATCTAGGACCTTTTATAAAAGTAGATAAAGATGAAGAGTCTAAAATTTATGCTTTTAGACCTTTGTTTTATTATGAATCTAATTATGAGTTAAAATTCAAATCTCTTGATATAATTTATCCACTTATAGGCTATTCAGAAGACAGTCAGCAAACACAATTTAATGCTTTGTTTAGATTAATAAAATATAGTAATTTCACAAACTACGATGATATTAATAAAAAAACTTTTGAAATTTTCCCTATTGTTGATATAGCATGGGGGAGTAATGAGGACGATAATCATTTTTCAATTTTTCCTTTGTTTGGAAACATAAAAAATAAATATGCAAAAGAAAAAATTAGTTACTTTATTTTTCCAATTTATATGAAAACATACAAGAAAAATTCGTATAATACACATTTCTTATGGCCTTTTTTCTCTTCAACTACTGGTAAATATAGTAAAGGTTTTAAATTTTGGCCCCTTTATGGATCGACAACAAAGGTTGATCCCAGCAATTTAAAAACTGTAAAGGAGTCGAAATTTTTTCTTTGGCCCTTTTTTACTTTTAAAAAAGATAATACTACTGGGATTAACTTAGAAGAGAATAATTATTGGCCAATATATTTAAAAGCAGAATCTGATGCTCATAGTTCAACAACTTTCTTGTGGCCATTTTTTAACGTTTATGAGGATAAGCTGCGAGACCAGAAAACTTATAATATGCCTTGGCCGATAATACAATATAAAAGTGGTTCAAATATCAAAAGTAAAAGAATTTTTCCTTTATATTCTTACTCAAAGTCTAAATATGTAGAAAAGGGTTTCTTTATTTGGCCATTATATAGATACAAAAATGAAATATTAGCCTCAGAATATTTCAAGACAAAAAGCTTATTATTTTTCTTATATAAGCAAGATTCATTTTATAGTCTGTCAGATAATAAAATAAATAAAGAATTTTCAAGTCTTTGGCCAATATATTCAATGGATTCAAACAGAAATGGTTATGATTTTAGAATGTTTGCACCAATTGAAAGTTTTTTTTCGAAAAATGCAAAAATAAGAGAAATTTGGTCACCACTTTGGTCAATTGTAAGAATTCAAAAAGAAGATAGTAAGTCAAGCACCTCACTTTTATTTAATTTTATTAAATATGTAAAAGATGAAAAAATTGATGAAAGTAGTTTTAGTATAAACTTATTAATTCCAATAATATCAAATGAATCAACTAAAGATTCAAATGAGTTTAGTATTCTTGGTGGTTTTTTTGGCTATAAAACTGGTGAGGATGCTAAAATTCGCATATTATATATTCCAATAGATTTATGAATGGAATATATAATTTTTTTAATGGAGTAGGGCAATTTTTAAGTCTTTTTTGGGCAACACTTTGCTCGTTGAAGTTTTTTTCAGCATCCATAAGTAAGATATTTTCACAATTGTTTGATATGGGTAATAGGACGCTTCCTGTGGCAGCCCTAATTTCGCTTTCAATTGGTGCTGTTCTAGCATTACAAACAGGTATTCAGCTTTCTGAGTATGGAATTCAAGATCGCATAGGTGGAATAGTTGGAGTTTCTTTATGCACAGAATTAGCTCCAGTTATGGCAGCTATATTGATGGCAGGTAGAGTAGGGTCTTCAATTACTGCAGAGATTTCTACTATGAGTGTTTATGAAGAAATATCCGCATTAAAAACTATGGATATAGATCCAGTAAAATATTTAGTTTTGCCTAGATTTGTTGCATGCTTAATAGCCCTACCATTCTTGGTAATCTATATGGACTTGATCGGATGGCTAGGAGGTTCATTTGTTTCAAATATGAACCAGACAATATCTGTTTCATTTAGTGCATTTTATAATGATTTGAGCCAGGTTGTTACATTTTCTGATATTGCTTCAGGATTAATAAAGTCGATTTTCTTTTCAATAACTATATCTATTACATCTTGCCTGGTTGGTTTGACTACAGAAGGAGGACCTAGAGAAATTGGAACATCAGTAACAAAATCTGTTGTTGCTTCATTTATTGCTATTTTAATACTTGATTATATATTAACAAGATTCTTAATATTGGTGGGATTGCTTTAGAATGGAAAACAATATTTATTTCAGTAATATTTCAAAATCTTTCGATGGGAAAATAGTTTTAGATAACTTATCTCATGGCTTTAAATTAAACCAGGTGCATGTGATACTTGGTAAATCTGGAATGGGTAAATCAGTTTTATTGAAAATGTTAATGGGTTTGATGCAGCCTGATAGTGGTAAAATCCTTATAAATAATATTAATTTAGATGATATTAAAATTAAAGAAAACATCAAAATTTCTTACGTTTTTCAGTTTTCTGCTTTATTGAATTCTTTGACCGTGATTGATAATGTAACTTTATATCTCGATGAAAATAATATTGACACTAAAGAAAATAGACTAAAAAAAGCATATAAGCTTCTTAATGATCTGGGTGTCGAACAATCTGCTGATAAGATTCCATCTGATCTTAGTGGAGGAATGAGAAAAAGGGTTGCAATTGCTAGATCTTTAATGATTGAACCGGAAATATTATTATATGATGAACCTACAGCAGAGCTAGATCAGATAAATACTAAAATTATTGCAGATATTATTAAAGAGCTGAAAAAAAACTCTCCTATTACACAGATCGTAGTGACTCACGACATTTCTTTTGCTCTAGCCATAGCTGATACTATATCAATACTAGATGAGGGAGTTATAAATTTATCAGATAGTCCTGAGATTATAAAAAAAACTAATCATCCATTATTAGACCCTATTGCCTAATTTATTTATGTATAATGTTATTCATGAATAAAAACTTTCAGATGGGAATATTCTTCGTACTAGGAATAGTAATTTTGCTAGTTCTTTTTGAAGTTGTCTCTGGTGTTTCGATCCTAAAAAAGGATAAACTTTATTATACTTATTTTCAGTCTGTAGGGGAGTTACGCTCTGGCAGTCAGGTTAAGCTTTCAGGGGTTAATGTTGGTAAAGTAAACAGGATTTCCCTTTCAGGTCAGAATGTTGAAGTTCAGTTGTCAATAGACAAGGACATTATTATAAAAGAGGATTCAATAGCTTCTATTAACATGACTAGTCTGTTAGGTTCATCTTATATTGGAATTACTTTCGGGGATGTTAATTCTAAAGTTTTGGCTGAGGGCGGAATCATCAGCTCAGCACAAACCGCAGATTTCAACTCATTAATCTCAAAACTAGATAATACAGTAACTATTTTTAATAACCAGTTTTCAGGTTATAGCGATAAGATTAATTCTATTCTATTTAATTTGGATGACATAATTTCAAATATTGCAAATTCTAAGGGAAGTGTTGGCAAGTTAGTAAATGAATCAGATCTCTATGATGAGCTAATAAAAAGTTTGAATTATTTTTCTAGTATATCAAAAAAAATAGATACTGGTGAAGGCACGCTTGGAAAACTCATAAATGATGAAGAGATTTATTTTCAAGCTAACAAGACTTTAAAAACATTAAATTACTTAACAGAGAAAGTTGCTACTGGTGAAGGATCTTTAGGTAAATTAGTCAATGATGACAAGCTATATAACTCTATTAATGAATTATCAGAAAATTTAAATTCGGTAGTAGCCAAGGTAAATTCTGGAGAAGGAACCTTAGGAAAGCTTGTTAATGATGATAGGCTTTATTATGATGCACTAAATTCGGTAAGAAAATTAAAGAATGCTGTTGAAACTCAAGAAGATTTAGCTCCGCTGACTACTATTACAGCAGCTTTTGGAGTCATGACCCTCTTTTAATATGCCAGTGTATGCAACCAATCCAACATATTCTAGAAATTATTCTATTGAAGAATTTTATGAAGCAGGTGTATCATTACTTGGTTCTGAAGTTAAATCTATAAAATCTGGAAAGTTTAGCATAAAAGAAAGTTACGTAATTCTCAGGCGAGGAGAGCTTTATATAATTAATTCATATGTTCCTAAGTATTCAGCATCATCTTTTTTTACACATGAAGAAAAAAGAGATAGAAAATTACTCTTGAAAAAATCAGAAATAAGGAAACTTATTGGAAAAATAAAGATTAAGGGATATGCCTTAATTCCTACAAAAGTATATTCAAAGAGAAATTTAATCAAAATTGAATTAGGACTTGGGAAAGGTAAAAAAATATATGATAAAAGAGCCGATATAAAGAAAAAAGAAGTCGACAAGCAAATAAGACGAGATTTTAAATCAAAATTAAGCATTTAAATTTTAAAAATATCATCTATACTCCTCTTTTTGGGGGCGATTTGGTTTCGACGATGATTTTGCATTTAAAAGTAGCATGTCGAGAGCTAACTCGTTAATCTGGCAAAAGCACTATAAGTGCCGAACCAATCAATCAACTTGCTGCCTAAATAGTGTAGCAACATCTTGCGGACTTTTCTCATAGGGTTTGTTAAGATGAGGATAATATGAGACTAAAATAGAACTTTCTCCTAGTTCTATTTTAGTATTTATGGAGATCGGGATTTTTTCTTTTTTTTAGCTTGGGAAAAATCTTTAAAAAATAAGCTTAAATAAGCATGTAGAAGCTCTTATTTAGCTAATTTTCGGACCTGGGTTCGATTCCCAGCGCCTCCACAAAATATATTAGAAACCAATGTTGTAACTTAAATATATGTTCTTTTCTGACATACCTTTATAAGAAAGTTCTTCGTATTGAGCATTTAATCTAATAATTTTTTGATTTGTAATATTAAAATTAAATCCTAAAGAGACTACAGGCCTAGTTCTATTAAAGTCCTTGCCTAAATCTACACTAGTAATCCCAGAGATACCAGTGGGATTCAAATTTGAAATATCATGATAGATATCATATTCAATTCCACCACTACCAAATATATTAAATTTATTACTAAAACCTTTTTTGAACTTTAATCCACCAACAACAGACAAAGATTTATCTTCAATATCATTATACGTAAGTGGAATTTGCGCATCCTCCTCAGTATATCCATCTTGTATTTTTTCAGCATATCTGCCTGCAAAGTAAGGAGATATTTCAAGACTTCGACTAACCATAATATTGTATTTAAATTCAGAAATTAAGTTCCATGCAGTTAGGGTTGTATTTCCTATTGCTTGTTCAGATATTCCAACTTGTTTTCTTATTATCGTTGCATGTTTAACTTGATGAGCAGTACCTAATTTTACTTGTAAGCCAGATTTATCTGAGTTTTCATTCCATACTCCTAAAATTCCTAATAGTGGAGTTTCATCTCGTAATGTAAAATTTGCAGGAGTATTATGGTCATAGTTTGAGTGATGAAAAAATGCAAATCTGTAATGTTCTGATAATTTTTTTCCAAAAACAAATACTAAAGAATTTGTTTTTGAATTTGGATTCTTAATTTTAGTATTTCTCGCCCCAAGAGATATACAAATTCCATTTTCTCCAAAAGTATCACAATCATAAGTATTCATGTGAGCGAAATTAACATTCACTACATTTGTAAGATTATTCATTCCTAGTTCAATTGTAGAGACTATATCTTCATCGTCACTTGTACATCCTGGCAATGAAGAATTTATTGAACAGTTAGTTGGTGGAGTTATAGATTGAGGAGTTTCTGTAACTAGATTCCATGTTGTTGCATCCCCACCATTTTCCAAAGACCATTCAAATCTATCTCCAGTTGAAGTATTTAAATGCGATCCAGATTGTCCTGATATAGAACCCGAACTAATTCCAGTCATAATCGAACTATAGGTTGTCCCACTTGCAAGTTCAGATTCAGAATCAACATTAAAATTTAAAGATCCAGTAATACTAGTAAATGCAATTTTCCCAAAATCGGAAGCACTATTTATTATTATATTATAATTTGTAGGAACTGTTCCTGTATAAGTAAGCGTCGATCCTGATGCTCCTTTCGAGTTTGTTAAATTAGTTATTATCCCCTCATTTTTTATTGAATAGCCGCTACCTGTCGATTCAATTGTACCAGTATTAGTGATGGTTGTGATGGTTCCAGTATTATGAATTGCATGATTACCTGCAGATATTGTTCCTGAATTTATTAATGTGTCTATTTCACCATAGTTTCTTCCATCATTTTCATTTTTATTGTAAATTGCTCTGTTGCCTGTTGCCGTAATATTTCCAGAATTATTTATTGTTTCTATTAACCCAGTATTATGAATTGTATTTACTGTTGCCTCAATTGTTCCGGAGTTTGTGAGTGTTCCTATTTTTCTTTTATCAAAACTTTGATCTGCATACCACGAGGCTGGTGTTTCAGTATCTCTGGCGTTAACAATTGCCTTTCCATTGTCTACAGTGCCATCATCATCCTTATCTGTTGATATAGTCCCAGTATTATTAAAATTTTCAATTATTCCAAAATTATTAATTGTTTGCCAACTAGACCTAATAGAACCCGAATTATTGAGTTCTGTAATTTTACCCCAAACATTTACCCATATTGCCGCATTATCATCTGTAGGGTCTGGAATATCTCTTGTCTGCTTTAAGGTTCCAGTGTTAGTAAAAACTTTTATATGCCCCCAATTCGCGCCAGCACCTGTTCTATTAACCATTTTAATACCTTTGCTTCCAGATATCGTTCCATTATTTTCAAATAACTCGACAGTAGAATTTCTGCCCACAAGAATTACTGTTGTTGACCTTGTCTCTATTAACGATCCATTATTTATTACAGTTGTTCCCGCACTTCCCTTATTTATATTGAGTGGTTTTTTTCCACCAAAATCAGTTACTGTAATACCCGAGTTAATTGTAATTGTTTTTTCTTCTTTATCTCGAACAAATATTGCTGTGCAATCATTTGAAGCAGTTAAACTTTCCTTAGTATAGTTTACTTCACCATCTACACATGACGCATTTGATTCATCAAAAGTAAGAAGTAGTATTATAAATAAGAAATAAATTCTGATTTTTGAAATCATTGACTAAATTTTATTCTATAAGGTTGTGAGATGCAAAAGGTATTAATTGGAACTAACAATAAAGGTAAAGTAAAAGAGTACAAGTTCTTCCTATCAAATTATTTTCATGTTTTAACTCCCTCAGATATAGGAATAAATTTTGATGTTGCTGAAACAGGCTCAACTTATGAAGAAAATTCATTATTAAAATTAGAATTTCTCAGAAGAAAAGACTTGAATATGGCGATACTTTGTGATGATTCTGGATTAGAAATTGAATCTTTAAATAATGAGCCTGGCGTATTTTCAGCCAGATATGCGGGCGAAGATTGTTCAGATCAAGACAATATAGATAAAGTTTTAAGGAATTTAAATGGAAAAAAAGATAGAAAAGCAAAATTTATTTGCGTAGTATCCTTTTTTTGGGACAAATTTTCATCTTTTCCTAGGATATTTAGGGGTGAGTGTTATGGTTCAATACTTGAAAATCAATCTGGCAATAGTGGTTTTGGGTATGACCCTATATTTTATTATGAAAATTTGTCAAAAACATTTGCTAATTTATCCGAAGATGAAAAAAATAAAATAAGTCATAGAGCGATGGCCATGAAAGAATTGTTTTCTAATTTAAATTTTTGATTGTAAATAGTTTAAACATTAATTATTATCAAAATATAATCCGATGAGAAAAAAATCTACTAAATATATTTTTGTAACGGGGGGTGTGATGTCCTCTCTTGGAAAAGGTCTTGCTAGTGCTTCCATAGCCGCTCTCCTTGAAGCTAGAGGCATAAATGTTTCTCTTCAAAAATTAGATCCTTATTTAAATGTTGACCCTGGAACAATGAATCCTTATCAGCATGGTGAGGTGTACGTTACTGATGATGGTGCTGAAACTGATTTAGATCTTGGCCACTATGAAAGATTTACTAATGTTATTACAAGTCAAGATAGTAATGTAACAACTGGTAGAGTATACAATGAAGTAATTTCTAAAGAAAGAAAAGGAGATTATTTGGGTCAAACCGTTCAAGTCATCCCTCATATTACTGATGAAATAATTAGGAGAGTATTTGCATTAAAAGGTAAAAGTGACATAGCAATTGTTGAAATCGGTGGAACCGTAGGGGATATAGAAAGTCTTCCTTATTTGGAAGCAATCAGACAAATAAGAACACAACTAGGTAAAGAAAATGCGATTTTTATACATCTTACGTATGTCCCTTACATTGCTGCTGCAGGAGAATTAAAAACTAAACCAACTCAGCACAGTGTTAAAGATTTATTACAAATAGGTATTCAGCCTGATATTTTACTTTGTAGAACAGATAGATTTTTATCAAACGATATAAAACGAAAAATTGCTCTTTTTTGTAATTTAAATATTGAATCAGTAATTACGGCTTTGGATGTTGATGTTATATACGAAGTACCCTTAATATTCCATAAAGAGGGCCTCGATGATATTATTCTCGAATCCTTAAAAATATGGACTAAGGAGCCTGATTTATTTAAATGGGAGAATATAATATCAAGAATAAAAAAATTGAAATACAAAACTACAATAGGCGTTGTGGGCAAATATATTGACTTGAAAGATGCATATAAAAGTCTTCATGAAGCACTTTATCATGCATCTTATGAAGCAAATACTCATCTAACAATCAAATATATTGACTCTGAAGAATTAGAGCAATCATCAGCAAAAAAACTTTTGTCAGGCTGCGATGGCATTCTTGTACCAGGTGGTTTTGGTGACAGAGGATTTGAGGGTAAAATTTCGGCAATTCAATACGCAAGAGAGAATAACGTTCCTTTTTTTGGAATCTGTTTAGGTTTGCAAATGGCAATTATTGAATATGCAAGAAATGTTTGTAGAATCAAAGATGCAAATACAAGAGAATCTAATAAAAAAACTAAAAATTATTTGATAGATATTATGAAAAATCAAAAAAACATAAAGGAGAAGGGCGGAACTATGAGGCTTGGCAAGTATCCTTGTAATTTAAAAAAATCCTCTAAAGCTTATAATGCTTATAAAAAAATAAAAATTTCTGAGAGACACAGACATAGATATGAAGTAAACCCAAGTTTCCACTTAAAACTAAAACAGAATGGATTAATTTTAAGCGGACTATCACCTGATGGAAAATTAGTGGAAATAATTGAATTAAAAAAACACAAATGGTTTTTAGCATGCCAATTTCACCCAGAATTTAAGTCAAAGCCATTTTCACCTCATCCACTTTTTAAAGGCTTTATAAAAGCGTCTACTGATTCTAAGAATGACTGAAGATATTCAGAAATACTCTTTATTTATTAAAAACTCAAAAATTTTTTTAGGGAGAATTTTAAAGAGAGATTCAAAAACAAGGAATGTTGAATTAGAATTAAACAATCAAAAAAAAACCATTTGTAAAATTAAAGATTTAATACTAGAAGTCTCTTTAGCTAATTCTCCTGCAACTACTAATAATATTGAATTGAGTAATTTATGGTCTGATTTATCAAATAAAACTCAGATTATCTCTACTTATGAATTTATAAATTTTGCTCTAAACAAATATGAAATTAGTAATTATTTTGATTTATACAATTTGATTGAAAAACTGAATATTGATTATACCTTTTTTAAAATTCTCAATTCTGAATCAATTTATATAAATAGTAAAGAAGTAGTAGAAAAAATAAATCTTAAAAAAATTAGTAAAATCAATAATCAAAATCTTAATAAAGAATTTATAAATAAGTTAAAGAATAAATCAAAAATTGATCACATAAAATACAGTTCACAATATGATAATATTAAAAAATTTTTTGAGGGTAAGAAACAATATGATAAAAAATTTATTAACAGAATTATTGAAGAACTTAATCTAAATAATAATAGTTTTATTTGTTTTCTAAAAGATAATAATTACTTCTCTATGGAGCAAATAATAGGAATGAAATTTAATTTAGATAATACTTTTTTATACAATTTTAACTTATCCGAAATTAATAAAATAAATTCTGCAGAGATAAGTGCTTTTACTGTAGATGATGAAAATACAAAAGATTATGATGATGCTATATCTATTGAATTTCATGATGATTATGTATTGATATCAGTTCATATAACAAATTTTTCTAATTTGATTGATTATATGTCAGAACCTGAGATTTTTGCACGAAATAATATACAAACTATTTATTCACCGTATGGAAATTATAATCTTTATTCTGATGAAATAATTGAACAAATTTCACTGATTAAAAATAATATTAAAGATGTAATCTCTATTGTATTTAAAGTAGATAAAGAATATAAAATACTAGGCTATGAATTGAAAAAAAATAGAATTTTAATTGAAGAAAATTATTCTTATACTAATTTTGAATATCTTATTAACAAAAACCAAAATTTTCAATTTCTCAAAAATTTTACTGATTGTCATAGATCAAAAAGATTAATCAATGCCGACTTTACGGAATTTAATAATGATATATCTTTATTTTTGGGTGCAGACCAAAAATTACAAATTAAAGTTAGTAATCTTGAGTCGCATAAAGTAATTTCCGAACTAATGATTTTAGCAAATAGTTATACTGCTGATTTTATGCAATTGAATAATATTTATTCTATCTATAGGAAGCAGGATGAATCTACAAATCTCATAGTTGATTCAATTGAAAGTGATAATCCATTTAAATTTTTTAGGAATGTATCACCTATTAAAGTTTCTACAGATAATGGACCACACTGTGGTCTAGGTGTTGACAATTATATACAATATACATCTCCCATTAGAAGATATCATGATTCTATAATAATGAGACAATTAAACTCTTTCTTAGATTGTAAAGATATATTTTTTTCAAAGGAAGATTTAGATAATATTTTGAAATCTACAAACTCTAAATTAGAGATATCTAAGAATAAATCTAAAAACGTATATAAATTTTGTGCTTTAAAATATTTGCTTGATAATTGTAAATATGAGACTGATGTTCATGTATATAGTGTTTTAAAAAATGATTATATTATATATTTAAGTGAATTAAATATCTTTGATCTTGTAAGTAAAAACCAGTTTAAAAAAATATATAAAATTAATGATAAAATAAGTATTAAATATGATTTTATTGATCTTTTTAGCTTAAACATAAGGAATATAGAGGAAATCCTGTAAAACTTTTTTACCTTTTTTTTCAAACTTTTTTTTGTTATAATAAAAAAGATTTAAAAGTTAAACATATTTATTTTTCCATAGGGAGAAAACAGTGTCCAAAGATTTTTTGAATATTACTGACAGTAGAACAGGTAAATCTTATGAGTTAGAGATTAATGATGGTAACATCAGAGCCAGAGACTTAAGGCAAATTAAGGTTAATGATAACGAATTTGGAATGATGAGCTATGATCCTTCATTTGAAAATACTGCTTCATGTAAAAGCAGTGTGACTTTCATTGATGGTGACAAAGGGATTCTTAGGTATAGAGGGTATCCAATTGAGCAACTAGCAGAAAAGAGTTCTCAATTAGAAGTTTCCAAACTTTTAATTGATGGAGAATTACCAAATAAATCCGAATTAGATAAATGGATTTCTGATATTAAAAGTTTTAACTCTGTTCCAAATGAAATAGAGAAAATAATTACATCTTTTCCCGAAAGCTCACATCCAATGGGGGTTTTAATAAGCTCAATAGCTGCTTTGAGTACATTTTATCCAAATTCAAAAGAAATTACTGATGATAGAGAGAATTATGAAAATATTTGTAGGCTCATCGCTCAAGTTCCTATTTTAGCAGCTTACATTTACAGACACTCTCAAGGACTAAAAATTGTACCCCCTGATAATTCACTTAGCTATTCAGAAAATTTTCTAAATATGCTTTTTGATGGTGATAAAAACAAACTTAATCCAGAAATAATTAGTGCTATGGATGCTCTATTTATTTTACATGCTGACCATGAACAAAATTGTAGTGCCAGTGTTATGAGAAATACTGGTAGTTCTGAGCCAGATCCATACTCTGCGGTTGCAGCTGCAACGGCAGCTCTATACGGACCTCTTCATGGTGGAGCTAATGAGGCAGTTTTGGACATGCTGTCCAATGAAATCAAATCAGTTGAAAACATCCCAGATTTCTTAGAGAAGGTTCAGAAGAAAGAAGCTTTGCTAATGGGGTTTGGTCATAGGGTATATAAATCTTATGATCCTAGAGCAAAATATATTAAAAAAGCTGCTGATAATGTTTTTGAAAAGACAGGTACAAATCCACTCTTAGACATTGCTCTTAAACTAGAGTCTATTGCTTTAAGTGAGGACTATTTTATTCAAAGGAATTTATATCCAAATGTTGATTTCTATTCTGGATTAATTTACCAAAGCATGGGAATTCCAAGTCCTATGTTTACTGTTCTTTTTACTATTGGTAGAACTCCGGGGTGGTTAGCACAGTGGAAAGAATTCTTAAATGATAAAGATCAAAAGATTGCAAGGCCAAGACAAATTTATACCGGATATGATTCAAGAGATTATCAAGATTTAGAATCTAGATAAAATATCAATCAAATTTGGGTTTAAGCCAATTAGAAGAATTATTGCAATACAAACACTTAATATTAATTTTTGTTCTAGCTCAATATCAAATTTATCTAAGCTATTTATGTTTTTGTCAGAGAAAATGAATCTAATTAATTTTAAGTAGTAGAAAAAACCAATGGCTGCTCCAGCTAATATTATTGAAGGATAAAAAATTCCATATTCTTGGTACATAAGTATTACTATATTAAACTTCCCCCAAAAGCCTGCAGTTAACGGAACACCAGCTAACGAGAGAACAGAAATGGTTATTATTATTGACAGAAAGGGGGAGTCTTTGTATAAACCTTTTAGGTCCTCAACATAAAATTCGAATTGATTTTTGTTGAAATTACTAATTGAGGAATATAAACATAAATTCGAAAAAATATAAAAAGTGAAATAAATTAGAATAAAACTGTATGATATTTGCATATTTAGTATAGAAAACAAAATCATCATTCCTGCATGAGGTATTCCTGAATAAGCAAGTAATCTAAATAAGTTTTTTTGTTTTAATGTCAATATTGAGCCATAAATTATTGAAGATAATGAAAAAATTATAATGATATTTTTTATATATGGGATATTATCGTAAAGATTCTCGGTACTCACCAAACTTATTAATAATGAAATTACAGCAATTTTTGGAATAGTGCTCAAATAAGGAAGAATATTTGATGGCGCTGATTGATAAGTATCTGATAACCAGAAGTGCATAGGTATTAAGCCCGTTTTAAAACATATTGATAAGAAAAAGAAGAAGAAAGATAATATTGATAAAACATCTGATGATAAAGAATTATCAAAACTTATAAGTGTTGAATTTGTCATACCAAAATTTAGTACAGCAGAAAAAATAATAAGAACTGTAGATAATGTTCCAAAGAAGAATAATTTAGTTGCCCCTTCTACTGCAATATTACCTTTAGGCCCCATTGCGGTCATTAAATAAATTGGTATGCTCATTAATTCTAGGCCTAATATTAGAGTAAAAAATTCTCTAGCCGAAATTGTTATTAAGGCTCCAAGCATGGACATTACTAATAGGAGTGAATATTCTCCAACAATCTTTGAATACAACTCATCATTTTTTTTGCTTATAAAGCATATAGAGACTAGAGATGAAGCTAATATTAATATCTTAATGGCCTTCGTAAATTCATTATTTACCAAAGCTTCATTCATGTAATAGATACTGCCAGACTGGTTCAGTAGAAAGAATATTGATATAAAAATTCCAAAAATAATCAGCATAGAATTGCTTTTTGAAAAATACTTATGATCAATCAGAGAATTTATTAAAATTAAAAAGAGTGTAATCGCGATCGATATCTCAGGCAATAAGCTATTTATTATATTTTCCATTATTTCATTACTAACCCTTTATAAGAATCAAATAGTATACTCTGTATAAAATTAGGATAAATTCCAATAAATAAAATTAAAATACAAAGAATAAAACATATTATTATTTCATAATTATCCATATCAAAAAATTCGTTTAAATTCGAATTTAAGGTAAATATACAATCTTTAACTACTCTGAACATATATATTGTAGTAAGCAATATCCCTAATATTGGTATGGATATCATTAGAATGCCAAGTTTTGAAAATTCAAAATATTTATAAATTCCATTAATTATCATAAATTCAGAAACAAATCCACTTGTTAAAGGAAATCCAATACTGGCAAAAGCTGTAAAAATAAAAAAATAGGAGAGAATAGGTGAGCAATCTAGCATTGAGTTTAATTCGGATATCATCCTTGTTTTTTTGATTCTATAAATAACGCCAACTGTAAAAAATAATAAGCAAATAATTAAGCCGTGAGATATTATCTGGAAAATTGCACCATTTATACCAGTTTCATTACTAGTCATTAATGCTATAAATATATATCCAATATGAGATAACGATGCGTAAGCGGCAACATATTTTAAATCATTTTGTCGAAGAGCTGTGAATGCGCCATAAACTATATTCACAGAAGCTAAAAATATAATTACATTTGAATAATTGAAAGTAATTTCGTTCATTATAGGTATTAGAATTTTTATAAATCCTATGACTCCAATTTTCATTAATATTCCAGCAAAGATAATTGAACCCGCAGTGGGAGCTGTCCCATGACCATCTGGAGCCCATGTATGTAAAGGCCAAAGCGCAGAATGAGTACCAAAACCTATCAACAATAACCAAAAAACAAAAACTGAATTATTACCAGTAGTTATATTTGATATTTCAAAAGATCCCGAGGAGATCCCTAAAATTGCCAATCCAAAGAAAATTAAAATTGATGCTACAAAGAGGTAGATAGTTATTTTATACGATCCATATTCTTTTGAGCCAACATTAAAAAATTTAAGAATAGCAGTAAAAGGTCCTGATACCTCTCTTTTTAAGTTATAGCCAAAAGTTGATATCATTAAAAAAATTGGGATAGCAGCAATTTCATAAAAGAGGAAAAATACGAACAAGTTATTGCTTATAATTAAACCATTTATTCCAATAGAAATTAAAGATATTAAAATATTGATTTGCTTATGTCTGATTAAATTTTGTTCGTATGAATCAGAAATCAGTTTAAAATTTAAGGTTGAAAAAAATGCAGTTATGATTGTTAAATGTGATAGAATTAATAACAATATTGATATCCTATCAATATTAAAACTCATATTAACATCAAATGCCGGTATTAATGTATAAAAATTAATATATAAATTATCAAAATTTCCATTAGATGCAATTTGTTGATCAAAAATAAAATAAATAATAATTCCTAATGATATACCCATTGTAATAATAGGGTTGAATTTAATTACATTTATATTTTTGCTAATAGATAATGTGATAATTGAAACTAATGGCAGCAATAAAATAAAAAATAAAATCATATAATTTCCTAAACGTTAAATGTAATTCCAAATAAAATAATCGATAAAATAATTAGTATTAAAAATTTTGATGCATAACCTCTTATAAAACCATCTTGTATTTTTTGAAAATAATTTGATGTATTCACCATAATATATGGAAGAAAATTCACAAATCCATCAATGATGTTTCTATCAAACCATGCTACAAAACTTCCCATTTGAACAAATATTTTTTTATATATATGCCTATATATGTACTCTATTTCAATAAAACTTTTTGTAATATTTATGGTTATCACACTATATGATCTTATTTTATCTTTAAAAAAATAATTAATAGTAATGAAAAATATTACAAAAAACTGTAAAGATATAAGTTCAATAGTTGAAATATTTTTGAAATTTATATCAGTAAATTCTTTAAAAAAGTTAAAAGTATAAAAACCTGTAAGAGAGAAAAAAGCTAATATTCCCATTGGCAGCAGATAAAAAATATCCTTTTTAAAAATATCATGACCAATTCTCTTGAAATTTATTATACTGAAAAATAATTTTGAGGAATACAGACATGTAAATAGTACAGAAATAATTAATATCGAAGAATCAATCAAGCTTCTGTTGTTTATGAAATCAATAATTATATATTCTTTTGAAAATGATCCAGTAAGTGGATAGACTCCTGCGAGCGAAAGGCAAGCGATCGAAAAAATTATTCCATAAGGCGTAAAGAAAGAGAGTTTTCGCGATAACTTATTAATCGAGGTTTCATTAAATTTTAAAATTAAATAGCCAGCCATCAAAAATAGCAATGATTTAAAAAAACTATGGGAATATAGATGAAAATAGCCTATTTCCGCAGCTGAATTACCAATAGGAATAAGCATAAAGCCAATATGTGATAAAGTTGAATAAGCTAAAATGCCTTTTAAATCACTTTCGTAAAATGCATAAATTGAACATATCAAAGAAGTAATTAAACCCACATAAAATATTGTGTCTTTGATGAATGGATAGAACTCAATTGATGATGATAATTTAAACAATAAAAATATCCCAGCAACAACCATAGTTGCAGAATGAATTAGGGCTGATACTGGAGTAGGACCCTTCATGGCACGAGGTAGCCAAATTGTAAAGGGATATTGTGCACATTTTGTAAAAATTCCTATTAATATAAAAAACAAAGCTAAATTATCAGAGTAGTTATTCGAATTAATTAAAAAATTGTTTATTGAGCTTATGCTCAAACTTTGTGAGCCTAAATAAATAATTATAAGTCCCATTAAAAAAAATAAATCTCCAAATCTTGTAATCCAAAAAGCCATGGTTGATGAGTAAATAGCTTTTACATCAGAATTATAATAAGCAATTAGAAAAAAGGAGCATAATCCTAAGAATTCCCAAAATATAAAACTGCTTAGTAGGTCATCAGACAAGCTAAATAAAACCATTGAGGATATGAAAATATTTAGAAAAATTGAATATCTAAATTTTCTTTGATAACTCTCATTTGAAATAAATTTATAAGAATAAATTAAAACGCATATTGAGATAACTAAAACAATTAAACACATTAATAAGTTAAAATTGTTAAATGAAAAGATCAAACTTATTAAACTTGAATGAATCTTAATATAGCTAAATTCTAATTTGTTTAATGATTCATAATTAAATAATAACATCATAAAAGATATTGAATGAAATATTATGGGTAAAGTAAAATATCCCTCATGAATTATTTTTTTATTGAACTTTAATTTAATAAAGTGAAATACAACTACGCTAAGAGGAGAAGCTAATAACAATATAAATATTAATTTTTCCATTTTAATCCTTTAAAGTTTTTAAATCTCCAATGTCAATAGTCTTGTTAAGTCTTTGATTGAGAATAAATATTGCTAGCCCTACAGCTACTTCACATGCGGTTATAACCAAAATGAACATTATCAAAATATCTGCAAGGTAGGTCTGATGAGATTTGGCTAATACTATAAATATTAGATTAATTCCATTTAAAATTAGTTCTATGCCAATTAATAGAGATAAAATATGTTTTTTACTTAAAAGCATAAATACACCTAATGAAGATATTAATAATGCGGAGTAGATTAATATCCAAAACATCATGAATCTCCCTTACGTAGTTTCAATAATGTCAAACATCCAATTATTGTTCCTAAAAGTAAAATTGAAGCAATTTCCAAAAGTGGATACCACTCTTTAAACAATGCGGTGCTTATCACTTCTGAGCTAGGCACATAGTCTAATTTGAAGTTTAATGACAAGTTTTTCATAGTTTCTGAATTTGTAAAAACGTATGATGTAATTAGAAAAAAGAAAAAAGATATTATTAATGCTTTAATTGGTGAGCTAAATGTTTGAGAAAGATCATTATAATCCCAATCTGCTGTTAATATAACAGCAAAAAGAAATAGAATTAAAGTTCCCCCGGTATATAAAAGAATTTGGATTATACCTAACATCGTTGATCCAATAGATATAAAAACAAATGATATAAGAAAAAGAGTGACACCAAAGAAAAATGTTGTTCTAATTATTTTAGCACTTAAAGAACACATTAAGGCTGATAAAACTGCTAGAGCTGAAAATATTATCACCAGAGAGCTTATCATTATTTGTTATCCTTTATTATAGGTTTATGGGACTCTTGCAATAGACTTCCTCTTGCCCACGACTCATCGTAAATTTTAGCATTATTCATCATTTTCGATTTTGTTAAATAAAGATCAGATCGCAGTGTTACAGGTTTGGCTGGAACCCTCATCATTATAATAGCATCAACCGGACAAATCTGAACGCATAGCTCACATTGTATACAACTCTGAAGATCAAGGAAAAAACTTTTTGCATAGCCTCTTCCATCTCGCTTCTCAATTTCGATGTCAATTATATTTGAAGGGCATATCCTCTCACAAAGTTTACATGCGATACAATTCTCTTCACCACTTTCTTTATTTTCAGTCAAACCAAAAGTACCTATACGCAGCTTATTAGGCATTTCTCTTTTTTCATCAGGATAGCTAAGAGTTACAGATCCTTTGGTAATATTACTCATTGTAAATTTTAAATTTCTTAATATATTTTTAAATATTTTTATAATCTTCATAATTATGAACCCATATAATATTTTAAAAAACAAGATGCTAAAAGTAGTAAAAACGATATTGGTATTAAATTGTTCCAATTGAATTTTAGCAATTGATCAATTCTTATTCTAAAAAAACTCCATCTCACAAATAATACTACTGTGAATAAAATCAATGCCTTAATGATTATTAAAAAATTACTTTCAAAGAAAAAACCATTGGGGCCACCTAAAAAGATAATAGATCCCAAGACTGAAATTCCAAAAAGATGAACATATTCAGCCAAATAAAATAAAGCAAATTTGATACCTGAATATTCAGTTGTATATCCTGAAACCAATTCTGATTCTGCTTCAGATAAATCAAATGGTATTCTGTTGCCCTCAGCTAAAGAGGAAATAAAAAAGATTATAAATGTAATTTGTCCAATTATTGGATAGAAAATAAACCAAGAATTTTTCTGATAATTTATAATTTCACTAAAACCCAGACTTCCCATTATTATACATGGCACTAATAAAGTTATAATAAGTGGTATTTCATATGAGATAATTTGCGCAATTATTCTAATAACTGATATTAATGCAAATTTATTATTAGAAGACCATCCGGCTATGAAGACTCCTACAATGATTAAAGAGCTGATTGCAATGAAAAGCATAAGTGCTAGATTTGTATCAATCATCTGATTGTCAAAAATGAAAGGAAGTAAAGCAAAAGATGCAAGACTTACAACCATAACCCATATGGGTCCAAAATTAAAAAGTAGTCTATCTGAATTTTTTGGACTAGAATCATCTTTAAGCATTAGTTTTAAAGCATCTGCAAGTGGTTGCAACAATCCATGAGGCTTGCCAACTAAATACGGTCCAATTCGCGATTGCATTTTTGCAGCAACTTTTCTTTCCAACCAGACCAAATAGGCGACAATTAAAATTAATATTGAAATAGTTTTGAATATTGGAAGAGCAAACTCAATAAAAATACTCATTATCTGTCAACATCTCCAAAAACAGGATCAAGAGATCCTAATATTACAACTGCATCGGCAATATAGGTGCCTGGCAACAATTTTTCCACAATTGATAAGTTGCTAAAAGAGGGTGCTCTGATTTTCATTCTGTAAGGCATTGAGCTACCATCAGATACAATAAAAAACCCCAGTTCACCTCTAGGAGATTCAATTGCTTTATAGTGAGACCCTTTGGGGGGCTTTAAAAGTTTTGCACTCTTTAATGGTTTACGAGAGCATAAAGCTCCTTCAGGAAGAGAGCTTAAAATTTGTTCAATAATTTTGATGGACTCTAAAGTTTCTTTCATTCTTACAATAGTTCTATCATAGGAATCTCCATTGGACCCTATTGGAATTTCGAATGAGAAATTATCATATACTTCATATGAATTATTTTTTCGAATATCATAATTAATACCAGAACCTCTTGCTACAGGCCCTGATCCGCCAGACGATAGAACTAGATCTTTTGAAATAACACCTATATTTTTTGTTCTTTGCATGAAAATTTCATCATTAGAAATAACATCAAAATATTCAGTAAGTTTTGGTTTTAAATATTTTATTAATTCATGTGTTTTTTTCAAAGATTCTTCATTTACATCATAACGCACACCTCCAACTTGATTCATATTAGTATGAAATCTGGTTCCAGTTATAGTTTCAAGTACATCTAAGATTTTTTCTCTTTCTCTAAAACAATATAGAAACAAACTAGCTCCACCCCCTAAAGCACCTCCTAAATCTAATCCATATGTTCCCAAGGCTACTAAATGAGAACTAATTCTCTGCATTTCTGCAATCAATACTCTTAAATAAGATGCACGTTCAGGTACCTCAATATTACACATATCCTCAATTGTATTAATAAAACCCAAAGAATTCGAAGTAGGAGATAGGTAGTCATCTCTTTCTAAAACAGGAGGAATCATATCATAATCAAGATTCTCCGACAATTTTTCTACACCTCGATGCAGATATCCTAAATATGATTCCACCCGATTGATTCTTTCACCTTCCAGGTGCAATTTTAATCTAAATACACCATGTGTTGAAGGGTGTTGCGGTCCCATATTTAAAGCGAGATCACCAAAGTCTTTTTCTATAATTTTGTTTTCCAAGATTCATAATCCTCTCTCGATGGTCTGTATGGCAATTTTGCTTGTTCCATTTTATAGTCTTTTAGAAGTGGATATCCTATCCAATCATCTGGCATTAAAATTCTTTCAAGTTTAGGGTGATTTTTAAATTCTATTCCGAACATGTCAAAAACCTCACGTTCTTGCCATTCGGCGCCTGGATAGATTTGAGTTATTGAGTCAATTTTATTAGATGCGCCCAACTTTACATTTATTTCAACTTTTTCATTGTCATTATTTTTTGTAAATAAATAAGTTAAAACAAGACTATCTTCGAAATCTGTTGCGGTAATAAAGTTTATATAATCATAGCCCTCTGACTTGATTTCTTTGCATTTATTGATTAGTGAATGTCCCTCGATAAAGTTTTCATTAAATAATATTTCTTTTTTCTTCACTTTAATTTCATTTATGTCAGGCCTTTCTGAATCCACTGAATTGAAAGTTGGATTGCTTTTGCCATTAGAAATTATATTTTGTAGTTCCATAATTCCATCAATAAAAGCTTCGGGGGTAGGGGGACAACCAGGCACATAAACATCGACAGGAATTATCCAATCAACTCCGGGCACAACACTATAAACATGTCTATAATGATCACCAGATATTGCACAGCTTCCAGCAGCGATTACCCACTTTGGGCCTGTCATCTGATCATATAAAGTTTTTATTCTCTCACCCATTTTTACAGTAACCGTTCCAGCCACAATCATTAAATCAGCTTGTCTTGGGGATGCTCGTGTTATCATTCCTAACCTATCAAGATCATATCTAGACGAAAAAGTTGCCATCATTTCAATTGCACAACAAGCCAGACCGAAAGAGAGAGGCCACAAACTTGACTTGTTTGCCCAATTGAATAGATCCGCAGTTTTTGTAATAAATAAATTTGCCCCAGGAAGCTTCATAAAAGATCCTATATCTTTTAATGATTTTTTTACATCTCCCATTTTAAGAACCCCTTTTTATAAGCATATATCCAACCAAGGAAAAGAATAACTATAAAGGTTATAAACGATAAATAGATTTCGGGTGAAGGATTGCTTAGACTTAAAATCCATGGAAAAACAAATACGAGTTCAATATCAAATAATATAAAAATCAGTGCCACTTTAAAATAACCTATTGGAATTTTTGTCCATGAATTTTCTACTCTCGGTTCACCACATTCATAAATACTATCTGAGGTTTGATTGGTATATCCTGCTATAAATCGTACAATTTTTGAAGTCAAAATCATAATTAGAGGTAAAGAAAGAATCAATACAAAAATTATTAAAAAATAAGGGTAATAATTCATAACAGTTGTTTAATATTTTTACTGATAATAGACTAAAATCAATTCTTAGTTATATCACCCACCTAATTGTTTACTTATTATAAGATTATAAACATAATCTATAGTTTCTGTAACTTCATGGAAAAAAACATCAATGACTTTTTGGTCTTTATCAACAGATTCTAATTTTTTTAATATTTTATCAACAATTTCATTTTTTTCATCATTTGAAATAGTCTCTAGCAATGAAACATCTTGAAGGTCAATTCTAAGCTCATTATATTTAATTTTATATATAGCTTTTAATTCCTCAGTTAATTTGAGATTACTTCTAGATATAACCTCTTCAAGTAATGAAAATATGTAATTATCCGACATTTTTAAATGTATTTATTTTAGTAACTATTTCCACTAGTAATGAAATAGTATTTTTAATATCCTTAATTTTACAAATTGAGCTTGGGCTATGTAAATATCTTACTGGGACAGACAGAACAGTAGCTTTCGAACCATTTCCTGTAACTTGGAAAGCAGTTGAGTTGGTTCCCCCAGCATTTTTAGCCGTTAATTGATAGGGTATTTTTTTCTTCTTTGCAATAGATTCTATAAAGCTGTTTAATTTTCTATCGGCTATTAAATATTTATCCGAAATTCTTATTTCTGGACCATTATCAAGACTGGCTAATGATTTATAGCTTGCAACTCCAATTAAATCATTGGAGACAGTTCCCTCTAAAGCAACAGAAAAATCAGGATTAACTCTTGAATTAATTATCCTAGCTCCTCTAAGCCCCATCTCCTCTTGAACAGATGCAGAGGCTATAAAATTACAATTTAATTTCTTTTTGGATAAAACTTTTACTGCTTCAATTAAAACAAAAAGACCTACACGATCGTCTAATGCTTTTGATAAAACTCTGTCATAACCTATTTCACATTTGGTTGAGAATGTTACCTGATCGCCAATATTAATAAATTTTATAACATCTTTATATTTTAAACCTGTATCAATGATACAATCTTCGACTTGAGTAACAGCATCACTTTTATTAGAAATATGTGGAGGAATTGCAGCGACGGTCGCTTCAATTGGCTTTTTGCCCCAAATGCTTAGTCTTTGTCCATAGAATAATTTGGGATCAATACCGCCCAAAGCTATAACTCTTATCATTCCATTGCTCTCTATGTTAGAAACTAAAAATCCAACTTCGTCCATATGAGCATCAACTAATATTGTTGGAGCTTTTTCAATTTTTTTATTAACTCTAAAAATATTATTACCCATAGCATCAATCTCATGTGATTGACATAATTTTAAAATATTATTTTGTACAATCTTAGCAATTTTATCTTCTAATCCCGGTACACCTGGTGTATCACATAGGTCTTTTAGTAATTCTAAATCCATGTTTCTATTATATATAAAATTTTATTTAGAAAAAGAGGAATATTTAATAAAATTAGATAATTTAGATAATATGAAGAAAAAATCTAAAATTTGCCCGGTCTGTAAAAGAGAATTTGAAATAAGGAAGAAATGGAATAAAATTTGGGACCAGGTTGTTTATTGTAGCAAAAAATGTAGGAGAAATAAGAATTAATATATTAATAGTAATCAATAATGATTATAGGATAGATGATAATCCTTTTTTATCCGACAACTTATTTAACAATGAAGATAGTTTAAGCGTTCTTCTATGGATAAAAAAATATGATGATAATAAGTTTGATAGAATATCATATAAAAGATTTCAGCTTAAAAAATATTGCGCAATATCTTTTGGAAATAATCTTCTTGATAAAAATATTTCCCCAGTCTATAGAGTCAATGATTGTTTGTTAGAAGCTATTAAATCAGAGATTAAAAGAAGAGATATTGATAAAATTATTGTTAAAAATCCTCGTTATGAATCAGAATTTAAAATAATTGATAATTTAAGATTAAATTATCCAAATTTGATAATAACTACAAAACCATCAGCAAATCTGATTGATCAAGAGTCTTTTATTAATAAACATGGTTTTCCAAAATCATTTACAAAATTCAGAAAAACCGTTGAAAAAAATAATTATGTTTTAAACCCTGTTAACACTAGGAGCAATTTAAATATTTTTGAAAAAAGCGAGTATGCTGAATCAAAAATAAAGCAAATATATGATATAGAGAAATTTTCTTTAAAGAGCTTTATTGTGTATATGAAAAAATTTTTACCCACTTATAAAAATACTAGAGATCAACTTCATGGAAATAATATATCATCTCAACTATCTATCCCTTTATCATTAGGCTTGGTTTCGCCAAGAAGAATCTTTCATTTCATTAATGTTTTTGAGAAAAAAGTTATATCCAATCAGTCAACATATTGGTTGAAATTTGAGCTTTTATGGAGAGAATACTTTAAACTTCTTTCTTTAAGTTATGGTTCTAAAATTTTTTCAAGGAATGGGATTTTGGATACTTCAAATATTCCAGATAATGATGAAGTAGATTCAATTAAAAATATAAAGCTTGAAGATGATTTAATTAAGTCTATAAATAATCAGCTAATACAATCCGGATTTATATCTAATAGGGCTCGTCAAATATTCGCAAGTTATTTAATCTATAATCTTAATATTGATTGGTTATCAGGTGCCTATTATTTTAAAAATAATTTAATTGATTACGATACTGAGAATAATTTTTCCAATTGGATGTATATTGCAGGGGTAGGTACTGACCCAAGAGGTGGAAGATTATTTAATTTAGATAAGCAAAAATCACTCTATGATTCAAATTCTGAGTATAGAAAAAAATGGTTGTAAATTAAATTGTATTATTTTCAATAAATTCCTCAGCTTTTTTAAATATTCTAATTCTTCTATCCAAGTCAATTTTATCCAAAGTTCTAATCATTATAGATAATCTTGGATTACTTTTAAAAAAAGACTTATTTTTATCGATGAATCTCCAATATAATCCATCCATTGTATCGCACCAATCACCTTTTTTGAAGTCCATCATTTTTAGAAAGTAATTTGATCCACATATATATGGCTTTGTAGCAAAAATTCCGCCATCACTAAAAAGGCCCATTCCATAAACGTTTGGACTCATTACCCATTCGTATGCATCTACAAACATTTCCATAAACCATTGATAAACCCTCTTCGGCTTGATTTCACACAAGTTCATGATATTGCAAAGAATCATTAATCTTTCAATATGGTGGGACCAACCATAATTAACTACATTTTTAATAGCAAAGTCCAAAGGAGGTAATCCGGTATTGCCTTCATACCAGCTTTGTTTCATTCCCCTATTATGTGAAAAGAAGTTGTTGTTTTCTAATTCTTTATCAAAACTATTATAAATCCCTCTCATGAACTCTCTCCACCCAATTAATTGCCTAATAAAGCCTTCTAAAGAGTTAATCCTAATTTTATTTTTTTTATTAGTATTTATGACTTTTTTTATTATAAGCTCTGGGGTAATTAGGCCAATATTCAAATAAGGGCTCATAGCACTATGAAAAAGGAAATTGTCTCTATGACTTACAGAATCTTCATAATCACCAAACAAATTTATCTTTTCTTTTATGAATGAATCTAGGACTTTTTCAACCTCATTATGAGTTTTGAAAAGCCAAAAATTATTTGTATCACCAGGGTTATTTTTAAAGAATTTATTTACAACTTCAGATACCTCGTCTGTGATTTTATCCGATTTTGGAAATGAGATTTTTGGTATATCTAAGTGTAAGGGAAGTTTCTTTCTATTTTCCAGATCAAAACTCCATTTGCCCCCAGTGGGAGCTCCATTTTTTTCTATCAGAATGTTAAGTTTTTTTCTTGTTTGTTTATAATAATTTGCCATTAAGGGCTTTTTGGAATCTTTTATATAAGTATCAAAGTCTTTTTTTGTATTAATAAACATTGGTGATTCTATTATATTCCAATGAATTTTTTTATACTTTAAAAATTTATTAATTTTTTTTTCAAGATACTTATTTTCAATATCAAAAGAAGATATTTCATTGATCTTTAACTTTTCTATTAAACTCTCGAGTCTGGAAAAGAAATTTTCTGATTTATTATCATCGAGCTTATAATAATTAATATTATATTTTTTATTAATTAAATTTTCTTTAAAAGATCTCATGGAGGAGAGCAAAAATAATAATTTTTTTTTATGATAATTAAACTTTGAACACATCTGCATGCTCTCACACATGAAAAAAAAATGATCATTTTTATACTTTTTAAACTCTAATTCTGGAAACAAATGATTACCAAATACCAAGAAAAGCTTCATGAACTTATTATAAATAAAAAATTTTTTTTAAAAATTAAATGATTAGCCAGAATACTCTACAAAATTCCTGGGTGTTTCAAAAAGTTTAATGCTTAGTTTTAATTTTTTATCAATCTTTTCTCTCAAAATATTCCATATAACAACCGCAATGTTCTCAGCAGTAGGTATTAAATTCTTAAATTCAGTAGTATCAAGATTTAAATTCTTATGATCAAATTTTTTACAAATATTCTCTTCAATTATGTTACTAAGAACTTTCATATCTACTAAATATCCAGATTCTGGATCAATTTCTCCTTTAACCGTTACCTCAAGATCATAATTATGCCCATGATAATTTTTATTATTACATAATCCATAAAAATTATTATTTTTCTCATCACTCCATTCGTTATTATGAAGTCTGTGAGCAGCATTAAAGTGTGATTTTCTAGTAACTGATATCATCTTTGTAATAATTCTATTTTATATCCATCTGGATCTTGAACAAAAGCTAAAATTGAATTACTTCCTTTCATTGGACCAGGTTCTCTACTTATGATACCACCCTTTAATTTTATTTCATCGCAAATTTTGTATATATCATTTACCCCAATTGCAATATGACCAAATGCTGATCCAATATCATATGAATTAATGCCCCAGTTGTAAGTTAATTCTAAAAATGGCTCTTTATCATCTTCGCTGACAGACAGGAAAGCCAACGTAAATTTACCATGTGGATATTCTGTTTTTCTAACTAATTTTAACCCAATAATGTCTGTATAAAATTTAATGGATTTCTCTAAATCACCAACTCTCAACATTGTATGCAAGTAGTTCATATCAAAATTTTAATTTATCGAATGAATGAAGTAAAGTTATAAATATGAGTTCATTATATAGCTGTAAAAAACTTATTAAATATTTTTATAAAACAAAAGTTTTCGAAAATATATCTTTTGATATAGAAAAAAATTCTATTTTTCAAATAAAAGGTCAAAATGGAACCGGCAAGACCACTCTTCTTAAAATTATTGCAGGCCTTGATACAGATTTTGAAGGAAATGTCCTTTATAAAGATTCAAAGCTATTCAACGACAAAGCCTCATATTTAAAAGAAGTATTTTTTCTGTCTGCTATTCCTTCATTTTATGAAGATCTTACGGTTGATGAAAACTTTAATTTTCTAAATAATTTTTATGATATTAATATGAACAAAACTAAAAATAATCTGTTTGACTGTGAATCAATCAAAGACAAAAAAATTAAAAACCTATCGGACGGGCAAAGAAAAAAAATTCAATTATCATTTGCTATTGCAATAAATCCAAATGTATTCATTTTCGACGAACCTTTTAATTTTCTTGATGTTGAAAGTCGAAATGAACTATCTAATTATTTCACAAACTTAAAAAATAATAATAAAACAATACTTTTTTCCGATAATTCACAAGTTTCACATGAGTTTACAATATCAGATATGGTTAATTTAGATAATGTTTAAAATACTAAAAATTATTTTTTTTAAAGATGTTTTGATTGAAATGAGGGATAAAGGTAATTTTTATTATATAATTATATTAAGTGCCGTATTCAGCTTAGTTTTCACTTCATACTTAGATGAAAAATATATTTTATTCTCTTTTTATATAACGTTATTGATTACAAGCATGCTGGTCAATCAAAGAATATCGAGACAAGAATTAGGAAAGAATGACGAATTGATTGTGTTTAGTTTACCATTTGATTTATCTATCTTTTGCATTGCCAAAATAATATTTAATTTTTTTATTTTTATTATTCAAGCAATATTACTTATATTTTTATATAATTTATTTTCAAATTCTTATTATATTGAATCTAATTATAATTTTATTTTTTTTACAATCATATATATTCTAGGTCTATCAATTTTCTTTACTTGTTTCTCTCTAATGCTTGAAAGAATTAAAGGCGAAGGACAGTTTATGTTCATAACTATTTTACCCCTAGTTGTCCCCTTTTTATTCCTTTCTTTTAATACATTAAATCAATTATATTATTATCAATTCAATGAATTTATTAAATTATTTAATTTTCAGCTTTTAATTGCTTTCGATATACTTTTATTTGCTGTTTGCCCAATTTTATTCAGTTATGCTTTGAGGAGGTAATTTTTAATGTTTGTTAGAATATCTTATCTTGTTTTATTTTTATCAATGCCTTTCGCAATTTATCTAAATTATCTTTATGCACCAACTGAAAAAATTATGGGTGATGTTCAAAGAATTTTTTATTTCCATATGGGATATGTATTGGTTTTTACTTTAGCTTTTTTTATGAATTTATTATATTCAATACGTTTTTTGATAAATTCTGATAAAACTTTTTCATTTAAAGCATATTGTCACGCAGAAATAGGAGTATTATTCACTTTTTTAACAATTGTCTCAGGAATGTTTTGGGCAAAGCCTGTTTGGGGTACTTGGTGGACTTGGGATCCACAGCTAACTACTACATTTATATTGTTGGTATTGTATGGTAGCTATCTTGTTTTTTACAAATTTGCTTTAAAATCAAATGTGCCAAAATATGCATCAATTTTTGCAATAATTAGCTTTATTGACTTACCAATAGTTTATATTTCTGTGAGAGTTATGAGGGGTATCTCGCCAGTTGTTTTTGGGGGCGATGGGGGAGGAATATCGGACAAAATGATGGATACCCTCCTAATAACTTTATTAGCTTTTCTGAGTTTATATATTGTATTGGCTGATATGAGATTAAAACTAGATAAAACCTAAATGATTGTTAAAATATAATCATGATCATTGTTATTGATTCTTTAAAATACCTTTTCTATTCTCAAGTTGCATGTTGGATTATATTGTTCGCTTATATTTTTTACATTAATAGGAAGATCAATAAATCAAGGAATAAATAATAATGAAACCAAAAATTAAGCTAAGAATATTGACTTTTGTCATTATAGCTTTTTTTTCTTTCTTAATTTTTAAGGCAGTTGATTCATCACTAGTTTATTATTTAACAGTTAATGAAGCTTTAGAAAAAAACAGAGACTTTCCAAAGTATAAACAATTAAGGATTTTGGGAATTGTTAAAGAGGGCTCAATAATAAACAACCTGGATGGTTCTATTGTTTTTGAGATAGAGGAATCAGGTAAAACAATTAAAGTTAAATACAAAGGTATAATCCCTGATATCTTTGCTGATGGCGTGGAAGCGGTGGTTGAAGGAGACTTTAAAGACTCTGTATTTAGAGCGGATAAATTATTTGCAAAATGTCCTACTAAATATGAAGACGAAGAATATAAAAAGGAGCAAAGTTGATTAATATAATCGGAGATAATCTTATTTTTATAAGTTTTCTTTTTATTTTATTATCTTTTTTATCATATAGCTTTTCATTTTATAAAAAAAACAGTTTATTTTCGGAATTAGGCAAGCGTTCACTATCTATTGTTTTGATAATTCTTACCTTTGCTATTTTTTTACTAGAATTCCAATTGATAACAAAAGATTATAGTAATTTGTATGTTGCTAAAAATGTTAGTAATGACTTAAGCACTATTTTTTCAATGACATCTTTATGGGCAGGTCAAGCTGGCTCTTTAATGTTGTGGACATGGATCTTAGCAATTTACTTATTTATTGAAAATAAAAAGAGCTTAAGCAAATTGATTCCTGCATCAAGAATAATTGGAACTTTTACACTTGGTTTTTTTATATACTTAATTTGTTTTGTAGAGAATCCTTTCGAGTCGGCAGATAAAATCTACGATAATGGCAGAGGCTTAAATCCTATTTTGCAAAATATTTATATGTCGATTCATCCATTATCTTTATATTTAGGATACATTGGCATAACAATTCCGTTTTGTTTTGGTATCGCTGCAATAATTTCAAAAGATAAATCAAATGATTGGATAAGCGAATCAAAAAAATGGACATATTTTTCATGGACTTTCTTATCTATTGGTCTTTTATTAGGTTCAAGATGGGCTTATTTAGAGTTGGGTTGGGGTGGTTATTGGGCTTGGGACCCTGTTGAAAATGTGGCTTTGATGCCTTGGTTATTATTAACTGCCTTTATTCATTCATCATACGCGCAGGAACAGAAAAAAGTTCTCAGAAGGTGGAATTTATTACTAATATTTTTAGCTTTCTTTTTATCAATTTTTGGGACCTTCATAACACGAAGTGGATTAATTTCTTCTGTGCATTCATTCGCTCAATCAAGCATAGGCAATTACTTTATAGTATTTATTATTTTAATTTTTTTATCTTCAGCATTTTTATATTACAGAAACAAAATTTATATTGAGTCTGAAAAAGAAATAAAATCACTTTATTCAAAAGAGAACTTTTTTGTATTTAACAATATCTTATTTTTAGTTATTACCTTTACGGTTTTAGTGGGCACCATTTTTCCTATAATATCTGAGTTTTTTACAGGTAAAAGGATTTTGGTTGGCCCCTCCTTTTATGACTTAGTTAATTTTCCAAACGTACTTATGCTAATTTTACTAATGACTTTTGCCCCTTTTTTACCTTGGGAAAAAGGTAATATAAAACCTGTATTGAGATATTTAAAAATACCCTTTTTATTTTCTCTGGCTCTTTCTTCTTTTACATTTCTTAAATTTGAATCTTTAAATATTTTTATAGTTTTTTTATTATCACTAACTACACTTTTTTCTATTTGTAAAGAATTTATTATTGATTTAAGAATAAATAAAAACTCTATTGATAAAAAATTTCGAAGGTATTGCTCTTTTATTGTTCATTTTGGTGTAATTATTATGATAATGGGGGTCTCTTTCTCCTCTAATTTTGAAAAAAAATACGACATAACTATGGGTGAAGGCGAAGAAGTTTTATTTGGTGATCTTAGATTAAGGCTTGATGATATATATGAAAAAGAAACACCAGCAAAAAGCATAATTGGCGCTAATATTGTTTTGAAAAAGAACAACAATCTTTATAATTTAACTCCAGAGCAAAATCTTTATAAATATGAAGGCAACAGAGAAATAAATAAAGAAACTGAAGTAGCAATTTATTCAACTTTTTTAAAAGATTACTATTTAATTCTTGTTGATAAGAATTTAGAGGGTAAATTAAATCTTAAACTTTATATTAATCCTCTAGTATCTTTTCTATGGCTTGGGAGTTTAATATCAATTATTGGTGGATCCATGCTATTTTTTAGGAGAAAGTTAAATGATTGATTCAGTTATACCAATATTAATATTAGTTTTATCATTTATGTATATCTTAAAACCCCTAGTTATTAAAAAAAATAATTTTAAAAAATATAATTGGGGATCTGATGAAAAGTAGCTATTTAATAATTTTATTCTTATTTTTTATCTTCATAAGCCTTTCTTCATATTCCATTACTGATGAAGGCAGGAGTCTTTTTGTTGAAAAACGATGTGTTACTTGTCATGTAGTTGGTCGTGGAGTATTTGTAGGTCCAGATTTATGGAAAGTCAACAATAAATACTCAAAAGCCGATATGATTAGTTGGATATCTAATACAGACTCTATTTATGAAAAATACAATAAAAAACCTATTAATACAGGATATCCACCGATGCCCAATATGAAAGTTTCTACTTCTGAGTCTTTAAAAATCATTAGTTATTTAAAAAGTTTAGATACTTCAATTAAATCTGGCACTAATGTTAAATTGAGAGGCGAAGTTAAAAACTTCTCAAACGAAAATAATCAAAATTATGAAGTATCACTCGAATCTGTTATGGCAGAAAAAGTATTAAATGAAAAAAAAATTACTACAAAGAGTGGTATATTTGAAGTTAATAATTTAAAAGGCAATATTGCTTACAGGGTTAAAATTTTTCATGATGGAATTGAATATTCAACTGATAAATTTTATTACATGCCAGAAGAAAATTATAAAGATATTGATTTAACAATATATGATTCTTCCCAGAATCCTGATTCTATTGAAATTAAGTCGTCACATATTGTCATAAGTTATGATGAAGAAAGTAATAATCTGTTATTTGCTGAGATTCAAAATGTTAATAACAATAGTAAATTTATTTATGTTGGCTTAAATAGTCTTGTTGAACAAAAAAGAAATATTATTAAATTTTCAAAATTTTCAAATATTGAAAACTTATCATTTCCACATAGAAGTGGTGAAACATTTATAATTAACAATGATTCCATAGTTGAAACTATACCGATGCCTCCCGGCAAGAGAAGGATTGTTTTTACATATACTAAACAATTAGATTTTTTAACTACAAAACTTGCTAAAAATTTTTCTAATAATATTGAATCATTAACAATTATTATCCCTGAGGATAAAATCAAAATGAAAGTTAAAGGTTTAGATTTTACAAAATCTCAATCAAATATAAAAGAACTTAAAGATGAATCTTATGTCACTTATTCGTTCGATAATATACTTGTGAATGATAATCTAGAACTCATTTTCTCCAAACCATTAGAAAATTATATATCTACTAGAATAATGATTCTCATTATTTTTTTAATATTATTTTCAATAGTAGCTTTTTATTTATATAAGAAAAATATTTTTAAGATTTGAATATTGAAATGAATCCAACAACTAAAATATTAGCCGTTAAACATTTTAATATATTCTGACCCAAAGAAACAGATTCAAATCCTTTTTCACTTGCTCTCTCTATCTCACTTAAGGTGAATCCACCCTCAGGACCAAGAATAATATGAAAATCGTTAAAGCCTTTATAGTTTTCAATATCTATCAGATTTTCAGAATTTTCATAACATATTAATCTTTTTCCTTGTATATCATTATTAAAAATTTCATTAAACATTATTGGTGAATTAATTTTCATGAGATCAGTTCTACCACATTGTTCCGTTGAGTGTTTAACAATTTCTAACCATTTTTGTTTTAGTTCTTTGGTTCTTTTTATAGTTCTTTCGGATATGATAGGTGTAAATTCTTTAACACCAAGCTCTACATTTCTTTCAATTATTTCATTTAATATATTTCCTTTAGGAATACATTGATAAACAGATATCTTAAAACTTTTTTTTTCATTTTCTGGGATTTTATATAGAACTTTTGCTTCACCAAATCTTTTCTCAATATTCTTCAAAACACAAAAGTAATTTCCTGATTCAGAATTAAAAAAAATGAAATTCTCATCTTTTTTGATTTTTACTACGTTTATAATATGATTAAATAACTCATTTTCAATTTTTATTACTGTATCAATTTTAATTTGTCCTTGAAAGTAAAATCTTCTCATCTTGTTTTAATTATTTCTTCCAATAAGTTATCAATTGTGAATTTGGATGCAATTCTAAAAGGTTTTATTCCATATGTCTTTAGAGTTTTAGCGGTGATTGGCCCAATACAATAATATTTAATATTTTTTTCTTTTTTAGCTTCTTTTGGATCTAGGAATTTAAAAAAGTTTTCAACAGTTGAGGAGCTAGTAAAAGTTACTCCAAATACATCATTTGCTATAATTTTTTCTTTTATTTGGTTTTGTAATTTTGTACTAGGTAGCACTGATTTGTATATACATAATTCTCTCACATCATTGTTTAAGTTACTTAAACCCTCGATTAAAATTTTTCTTGCATTACTTGCTCTAGGAACTAAAATTTTTTTATTTTTAATTTTTCTATCCTTAAATTCTTGGATTAAAGACTCCGCAATAAATTTTTTTGGGACAAGATCAACCCTAAGGCCTCTTTTTAAAATACTTCTTGCCGTTTCGCTGCCTATTGCCGCTATAGATGCATTTCCAAGACATCTTAAATCTTTCTTTAATTCTAAATATTGTTCAAAAAATTCTTCAACTCCATTTACACTTGTGAAAACTAGCCAATCATATTCTTCACTTTTTTCTAATATAGTATTATTTTTTTTATTTTTAATTGATTTAATTTCGATAGTAGGAATCTCAATTGCTTCACCACCATTTTCATAAATCTTCTCAACCAATGAACTTGAATTTTTCCTAGCTCTTGTAACAACTATTTTTTTTCCAAAAAGTGGTTTTTTTTCAAACCATTTTAAATTTGTTCGATATTTACAAACATCTCCTATTATGATGATTGACGGTGATTTAATATTATTTTCTTTAATTTTGGAACATATATTCTTTAGGTTGCCCATAACTGTTTTCTGCTTATAATAAGTACCCCATTGTATTGCTGCAATTGGAGTTTGTGCACTCATACCATTACTAATAAGTTTATTTAAATTTTTTCTAAGATTTTTAGTCCCCATTAAAAAAATTATTGATTTAGACTTAGATAGAGAGGACCAATCTATTGAAGATTCATTTTTATAAGGATCCTCATGGCCTGTTACAATACTCAACGAACTTGTATTGTCCCTGTGTGTTATAGGAATCCCAGCATATGCAGGAACTGCTATTGCAGATGTCACACCAGGAACTATTTCGAATTTAATTTTATTTTTTTTTAAATATTCAGCTTCTTCCCCTCCCCTACCAAAGAGTAAGGGGTCACCGCCTTTTAATCTAACAATTGTTCTGAAACCAGATTTGGCTAGTGAAACAAGTTTTTTATTTATTTGAGTTTGTGTCATAGCTTTAAAGCCAAGTCTTTTCCCAGCATTTATTAATTTACACGTTTGTTTCGACTCATTTATGAAAATTGGATTTGACAAATAGTCATAAACTATTACATCAGCGGATTTTATTAGTTTTTTTGCTTTAACAGTTATAAGTCCTGGATCACCTGGTCCAGCACCAACTAAATAAACGGTTGGCTTCATAGTAACAAAGCAAACCAAAAAGATTCTTAAAAGTCAATTCTCAACAATTCCGTTACAATATATATATGAGTCAATTTAAAATAAAAGTTGAATATAAGCCACAAGGTGACCAGCCAAAATCGATTGATAGGTTAGCTAAAAATGTAATATCAGGAAGAAATGCTCAAACATTACTGGGTGTAACCGGAAGTGGTAAAACATTTACAATTGCAAATATGATTGAAAAAGTTTCAAAGCCAACTTTGATTATGGCTCATAATAAAACTTTAGCTGCCCAACTTTATGAGGAATTTAAGGAAATATTTCCAAATAATGAAGTACATTACTTTGTTAGTTATTACGATTATTATCAACCTGAGGCTTATATACCTTCCTCTAAAACTTACATTGCTAAAGATTCAAAAATCAATGAACATATTGATCATCTAAGGCATTCGGCAACCAGCGCATTATTTGATAAAAAAGATGTAATTATAGTATCAAGTGTTTCATGTATATATGGAATTGGCTCACCTAAAGAGTATTATGAAATGATAATTAAAATTAATGTTGGTGATAATCTTGACAGAGAATCTTTTCTTAAAAAATTAATTGAAATTCAATATGAGAGAACAAGAGTTGAGCTTCGAAGAGGAAGTTTTAGAGCCCTAGGAAATTATGTTGACATTCTCCCTTCAAATCTAGAAGATATTGGGTTAAAAATTAAATTTAATGATGACAAAATAGAAAAAATTTTTTTAATTGATATTTATACAGCTGATATAATAAATGAAATTAAATCCTCTGTTATTTTTCCTAGTTCTCATTATGTTGTTGAGAAGAAAACTACTGAGCAAGCAATAATATCAATTGAGAAAGAATTAAAAAAACAATTAAAATATTTAAAAAAAATTGGTAAATTAGACGAATATAAAAGACTTGAAGAAAGAACAATCAGGGATATGGAACTGATGGAAATAATGGGGTTTTGTCCAGGAATTGAAAATTATTCTATGCACCTCGATCAAAGGATGCCAGGTCAACCGCCAAATACTTTAATTGATTATTTCCCTAAAGATTTTTTAATGATAATTGATGAAAGCCATCAAACAATTCCACAAATAAGAGGGATGTATGAAGGGGATAGATCCCGTAAGCAAACACTTGTTGATCATGGATTTAGGCTACCTTCAGCCCTTGATAACCGACCTCTTAACATTAATGAATTCGAAGATAAGATTAATCAAATTGTTTATGTTTCTGCAACACCTTCCAAATATGAATTAGAAAAATCCAACAATGAGATTATTGAACAGATAATAAGACCAACTGGATTGGTAGACCCTACAATTGAAATAATGCCCTCAAAAAATCAGGTAGATCATTTATTTAGTGAAATTAATAAAACCATAAAAGATGGAAATAAAGTTTTAGTTACTACGTTAACCAAGAGAATGGCTGAAGAGCTCACAGAATTTTATAAAGAAAAAGATTTAAGGGTAGAATATATGCACTCTGAGATTAAAACACTTGAGAGAGTGGAAATAATAAAAAATTTTAGGTCGGATAAGTTTGATGTACTAGTTGGAATTAATCTTCTCCGAGAGGGTCTTGATCTGCCCGAGGTATCGCTAGTAGCCATACTAGACGCAGACAAAGAAGGATATTTGAGATCTGAATCATCATTAATTCAGATTTTTGGACGTGCTGCAAGAAATGTCCAAGGACGAGTTATCATGTATGCCGATCAAATTACCAAGTCAATGCAAAGTGCGATAAGCGAAAGTAATAGGAGAAGGAATATTCAACTTAAATTTAATAAAGATAATAATATAAAGCCAAAATCCATTATTAAAAAAGTTGATTTAAATATGAATAATATTTATAAAATAGATGCTGATTCTGACATTTTACTTGATGAACTTAAGATCCAACCTCATGAAATACCTGATAAGGTAAATGAGCTCAGAGCAGAAATGAAAAATTTATCTGGGAATCTTAAGTTTGAGCAAGCAGCAATGATAAGAGATCAAATTAAAAAACTAAAAAAATTAGAATTATCTTTTATTTCTAAGATTGATTAGTAATTAACAAATGTTATTATCTTATTTATTGAGAAGCGGGGCATGCCCCGCTTCTTTATTATTAGGAGCAATGTTTATGGATTTTGCAAGACTTGAGAAGATTATTTTGTCTGTCTGTATTGAAGCTGGTTATGAATTAGTAGAAATTGATATTGCTAAATCTAAGACTGGTGATAAATTGACTATTTATATTGATAATTTAGGAAAAATTACAATCGACGACTGTGTAAAGGTTAATAATCTAATTGAACAGAAAACTGAAATCGATAGTTTTTTTGCAAACGAATATACTTTAGAAGTTTCATCTCCTGGTCCTAAAAGACCATTAAAAAAAATTGAAGATTTTTATAGGTACAAAGGAAGAAAAATAAAAATAATTTCATCCTCTTTTTATGAGGATAAAAAAAATATTTTTATTGGAGAGATAGAGGATATCGAAAATAATTTTATAAAAATTAATGATAGTGGGAAATTATACAAAATTGATTTTTCAGATATAGAAAAAGCAAATTTAAACATATAGAGGAAAATTATGGCAAATGAGTTTAATGAACTGGCAAGAGTTATAGATTCTGTGTCAAAAGATAAAGGTATAGAAAAAGAAACCATTCTCGAGGCTGTTAACGAATCAGTTGTTGCTGCTGCACATAAATTGATGAAAACTGACCCATCTTACAAAGATTTGGAATGTCAATTCAATGAATTTAATGAGATTGAATTATTTGAATTCAAGAAAGTTGTCCAAGAAGTTTTTGATGAAGATATGGAAATATCATTATCAGAAGCAAAAGAATTTGATCCAGATGTCCAAATAGATGAAGAGATTGGTATAAAACTTAGTCCTAAGTACTCAAGAATAGCTATCCAAAATGCTCGACAAAAAATTATACAAAAAATTAAAGAAGCCGAAGCAAAAGTCATTTTCGAAGAGTTTAAAACACGACAAGGTGAATTAGTAAATGGAATTGTAAGAAGAATTGTACGAGGAGCAATCATAGTTGATATTGGAAGAACTGAGGCAATTATTCCCTATGATGAACAAGTTCCAAGAGAATATTTTCAACCCAAAGATAGGCTAAGAGCTGTTTTGCTTAGAATTGAAGAGGACAAAAGAGGTACTCAACTAATTTTGTCCAGAGCCCATAAGAATTTTGTTGACTCTCTTTTTAAGTCAGAGGTCCCTGAAATCAATGAAGGAATAGTAGAGATAATGGGGATATCAAGAGATCCTGGTGGCAGAACTAAAATTGCTGTAAGTTCAGCAGACTCAGATATTGATGCTGTAGGAGCTTGTGTTGGAATGCGAGGCTCAAGAGTTCAAAATATAATACAAGAATTAAAAGGTGAAAAGATTGATATCGTCCCTTGGTCCCCAGATCCTGCAAGATTTTCATGTAATGCACTTTCACCAGCTAGAGTAAACAAAGTCATACTAGATGAATCATCAAAAATTATGGAAGTTATAGTAGATGAAGATCAGTACTCGCTTTGTATAGGAAGAAGAGGCCAAAATGTTAGACTAGCTTCTGAATTAACTCAATGGGAAATAACAGTAAAAACAGATATACAATTAAAAGAAGAGCAGCAATCAGTAGTCAAACTTCTTCTTACATTACCAAATATTTCAGAGGTTAATGCAAATTTATTATTTGCAGGTGGATATCATACACTAGAAGACATTGCATTTGGTGAAATTGATTCGATTTCTAAGTCTTCAGGCATAACAAATGAGGAAGATATTAACAAAATCCAGTTGGCTGCGAGAAATGCCTTAAAAGACAGGTTAAGGAATATTGAAGTTGATGATAATGAAGATGATTTCGAGGAGGATTCTGAAGAAAAACTTTCATGAGTAAAATAAAGATTAAAGAATTATCTGATCAAATGTCTTTAGAGGTAAAAGACATACTTTCCAAGTGTAAGGAATTGTCAATTATTGCCAGAACTCAGTCTAGTTCAATATCTTTAGACGATGCTAAAAAAATCAAGATAGCCTTAGTAGGGGAACCAATTTTAAGAAAACCTAAGGATGAAAACGATATAATAAAAAGGTCAGGATCTAAAGTAACAATTCGTAGAAAAAAGAAAGAGCCGTCCAAAAAAACTGAGGAAATCAAAAAATCTGAAACTCAATTACAAGATTCTAAAACTGAAAATTTAGATCCTGGAAATGTACCAGATAAGAATAGAGATGATAATCCAATCTCAAAAGAAAAAGTTATAACTAAAGCTCAAGTCGTGGAGACAGTAAATAGAAAAGTTATTAGAACTTTGGACAATACAAGTGAGCCGTCTAAAAAACCAAAAATAAATAATAAGTTCAAAGAAAAAAATGACGATAGAGAGAATATATTAAATAAAAATGTTGTCCCTAAAGAATTAAATGTGACACCATTAGAAAATGATCAAAAAAAGAAAAAAGATACTGCCACACAAGATAAGGATATTAATAAACAAAAAAAGAAGGTAAAAGTTAAACCTACTAATGCAGAAATTATTGATGAAGATGCATTGGATGCTTTAAGAAGTGCAGTTAAAGCTAAATTACCCGGTGCAAGGAAAGAATTCCTTGTCTCCAATAACTATCCAAAAAAGGTTAAACAAAAAGATAATACAAAAGATTCAGATGTAAATGATATATCGGCCAATGATTCTAAAGAGGAAAAAAAGAAAACTAAAAAAATTAAGATACAAGAAAAAATTCTGATTTCACTACTTGCGAATAAAATGAACGTCAAAATCAATGAGGTAATCAAAAAAGCTTCTGATCTTGGTTTAAGCTTAACTTTCAAAGATGAAATAGATTCTGATGAAGCAACTATAATAGCTTCAGAGTTTGATTACGACGTTGATGTTGATACTTTTAATGAAAAAGAATTTATTAATAAAGGAGTAAGCTTTAATAATAATGATATTAGTTCCAGACCGCCCATTATTACAGTAATGGGGCATGTTGATCATGGAAAAACTTCACTTCTTGATTATATCCGAAAAGCAAAAGTTGCTACCAGTGAACATGGCGGAATAACACAATCAATTGGAGCTTATAGTTTTGAATTTAAAAATAAAAAATTAGTTTTTATCGATACGCCCGGACATGCAGCATTTTCAGCAATGAGATCTAGAGGTGCTAGCTTAACAGATATAGTAATTTTAGTTGTTGCAGCTGACGATGGAATAATGCCTCAAACGGTTGAAGCAATTAATCATGCAAAATCAGCAAATGTTCCAATTATTGTTGCGATCAACAAAATTGATAAACCCGATGCGAATATTGAAAATATTAAATCTCAACTTTCTGAGAATGAACTAACACCAGATGATTGGGGCGGAAATACTTCCTGTGTGCCTGTTTCTGCTTTAGATGGAACTGGAATTGATGAATTATTGGAATTAATATCAATCCAATCAGACTTATTAGAACTTAAAGCTAATAATAAAGTTCCTGCCAATGGTTTTGTTTTGGAATCTTATCTGGATAAAGGCAGAGGCGTTGTAGCCACCTTAATTCCCAAAGAGGGTGAAATCAAAAGAGGGGATTTCATAATTTGTGGAACAAATTCTGGTAAGGTCAGAGCCGTAATAGATGATACAGGCATTCAAGTGAAAAATTCAGGACCCTCCTTGCCAATTGAAATTTTGGGGTTAGATGGTGTTCCTGATGCTGGGTTGCCCTTCCATATTGTTAAAAATGATAAAGTAGCTAAAGAGGTCATTAGAAATAGATTAGATGCAATTAAAGAAGAAGAGTCATTCAGGTCTCATACAGTTGGCTTAGATTTCATTAATTCTGAAGTATTGCTAGGGAAGATTAAAGAGTTGCCTGTTATTGTTAAAGCTGACACTCAAGGGTCACTCGATGCATTAATATCAGCATTAAATAATTTCGAATCAGACAAATGTAAATCAAAGATAGTTCATTCTGCAGTAGGATCAATAAACGAGTCTGATCATATGTTGGCAGAATCAACTGGATCAATAATTCTTGGCTTCTCAACAATTGTAGAAAATGATGTTAAAAAATTATTAGAGAAATCAGGTGTAAGATGTGAAACATACGAAATAATTTATGAGATTCTTGATCGAATAAAGGAATTGTTAGAAGGCTTATTAGATCCTATTTTAGAGGAGAGAATTGTTGGACATGCAGAAATTAAAGAAGTTTTTAATCTTACTAAAAAAGGAAAAATTGCTGGTTGTTATGTTCAGGATGGTAAAGCAATTAGAGGCTATAAGTTTAGAGTCATGAGAGATAATGAAGCTATCAGTGAGGGACCTTTAGATTCATTAAAGAGGTTCAAGGATGATGTTAAAGAGGTTGCTTCTGGTTTTGAATGTGGAATTGGAGTCGATGATTCTTTAGATATAAAACAAGGCGACATTCTTGAAATATTCACACATGATAAAATTGCACAAACTATATAATGTCTATTTTTAATTTAGAGAAAATATCAAGCCTTATATCAAATTCTCATAATATTTTGATAGTCTCACATTATGACCCAGATGGTGATGCCTTAGGTTCGAGCATAGGTCTGTATGAAGCACTTAACAAAATTAAAAAAAATTGTTATGTATATAACAGGGATAAAATTCCTGATTATCTATCTTTTATTAAATGTCGGAATTTAATTAATTGCTTATCTGATGTTCCAAACGATTTAGATCTGATTATTTTTGTTGATCTTAATGATTATGAAAGAGCTGGTTCAGAAATGGAAAAATATATGATTAACTTTAAAAATAATATTTTAGTTATAGATCATCACCAAAATCCAAAAATTAATTCAACAAATTCACTAATTGATACTTCATGTTCAGCAACAGCTATTTTAATATTTAAAATTATTGATCATATGCAAATTAGTATAAATAAACTAATAGCTACTAATTTATTAACAGGAATTATTACGGATACTTCATCATTTAAAAATTCAAATACTAATTCTCAATCACTTGAAATTGCTTCAAAATTGTTAGATTTTGGTGCAGACTTAAATCTTATAAATTCTTCAATATATAATGATAGATCAATAAAAAGGATAGATCTCGAGAAGAAAATTTTATCAAATTTTTTATTTGATAATGATTCTAGGACTGGCTTTAGCTATTGCACACTTGAAGATTATAGAAAAACAAATACCACTAAAGAAGATTCGGAGGGTATGGCAAATTATTTTCTACATCACAAAGAAATAATGATTGGTATTTTCGTTAGAGAAATTGATAAAAAATCCTGGAAAGTTAGCCTTAGATCAAATGGTTATATTGATTTATCAAAACTTGCAAATATGTTTGGTGGTGGAGGTCATAAAAATGCTGCAGGGTTTAAATACTCAGGAGAAATTGAGGATTTGAGAAAAGATTTGAATAATAAAATTATTGATGAAAAGTAAAATTCTAGTACTAAATAAATCTAAAGGGACTTCATCCAATAATCAATTACAGAAAATCAAAAAAATTTTAAATGTCAAAAAGGCTGGTTTTTCAGGAACACTTGATCCTCTAGCAAAAGGAGTATTGCCTATTTTTACAGAGAACATGACAAAAGTTATTAAGCATCTAGATGATAATCTAAAGGTATATAAATTAAAAGCTTTATTGGGATTTAAAACTGATACTCTAGATATTTGTGGAAATGTTATTTCGTATGATTCCAGAGATAAATTGAATTGTTTAAATGATAACAAAATCAGAGAAGCAATTAAATCGTTTGAAGGAGAATTTGAATATTATCCACCTAAATTTTCAGCTAAAAAATTCAAAGGTGAGAGATATTATTCTTTAGCAAGAAAAAAAGAGAGTTTTAATATCAAGAAAATTAAGTCAAATATTAGCAGCATAATTCTAAATAATATTAGCAATAGTTCATTTGAATTAATAGTTGAATGTACAAGGGGTACCTATATAAGATCTTTAGTTGAATCTATAGGGAATAAGCTAGGTGTTTGTGCCACTCTAAGCGAATTAGAGAGGATTAAAAGTGGTCCGTTTCAAATTGATGAATCTGTAAGTCTTTACGATGTTAAGTTTAAAAATAATTTTTATTATGATATTTGCAAATTATTCAACACGATAACTATAAATAACAAGTTATTGAATGATATATTGGGTTCAAATAACTATAAAAAAGTTAATATACGATTAATTTCTGATAGTCTTTATAATAAAATCATAAGTCTTACCTCAGGAGATGAAAAAAAAATATTAAATATAATTCTTTCAGAATCGGGTGATGAAAGATTATTAATGACGAGTTTTTTTTCAACTAATGGAAAGTATGACTATTCGCACGTTGAAATACTTTAATTATTAAATTATAAACTTGATTTTTTGCTATTAATCATTAATTATTAAGCTATAAATTTTAAGGATTTTAAATTTGAATATTAACAAACAAGAAATTATTAGTGAATTTTCAGACAAACCTAATGATACAGGCTCCAGTAAAGTGCAAATCGCTATTCTCACTAAAAAAATAGAATTACTAACAAAGCACGTTCAAAAGTTTAAAAAAGATACTTCGTCAAGGCGTGGCCTTTTGCTAATGATTGAAAGAAGACGAAAACTTTTAAGTTATATAAAAAAGAAAAATATTGAAGTTTATTCAGAAATTTTATCTAAACTTGGATTAAGAAAGTAAATTTAAATGATTTCATATAAAAAAGTAACTGAAACAATCGATGGTAAGAATTTTTCTCTAGAAACAGGAAAACTCGCAAAACAAGCTAATGGCTCAATTTTCGCCCAACTTGGAGAGACGCAAGTTTTGGCTACTGTTGTAAGTGCCAAAGACCCTGTTGATGATAACTTTCTACCATTGACTGTTAATTATCAAGAAAAAGCATTTGCAGCTGGAAAAATACCTGGAGGATACTTTAAAAGAGAGGGTAGACCTACTGAATCTGAAACTTTAATATCAAGATTGATTGACCGACCTCTAAGGCCACTTTTTCCAAAAGGCTATAATTTTAATACTCAGATTATTATTACTGTCTATTCCGCAGATGATATAAATCCACCCGATGTTTTAGCAATAACTGCCGCATCTGCTGCTTTAACTGTGTCAGATGTGCCTTTTGAAGGACCATTAGCTGGGGTCAGAGTTGTTAGGGTTGATAAAGAGTTAATATGTAATCCATCCTATGAAGAAATTGAAAAAGCAGATTTAAATTTCATCATTGCTGGGAGCTCAGATGCTATTATGATGGTAGAAGGTGGTGCTGATGTTGTCCCAGAAGAAGAAGTTTTGGCAGCACTGATGTTCGGCCATGATAAAATTAAAGAAATTATAAATTTGCAAAATCAACTTGTTACTGATGAAATTACTAAAAGAGAATTTACCGTCAAAGAAAAAGATAAAGATTTAGAAGACAAAATTATTCAATCTATTTCCTCTGATCTCAATGAAGCAATAAGAGTTAAACTCAAACAAGAAAGAAGTGCCAAATCTAGTGAAGCATATCAAAAAGCTTTTGATGAGTTATCAGATCAGGATGATTTTAACGAGAAAGAATTTAAGGAAATTTTTGACTCACTTAAGAAAAGTTTTGTTAGAGATATGATGTTCGATGACAAAGTTAGAATTGATGGTAGAGCTTTCGACCAAATAAGGCCTATTTCATCAGAAATTAAATTATTACCTAGAGCTCATGGCTCAGCTGTATTTACTCGTGGCGAAACTCAGGCATTGGTTGCTTGCACTTTAGGAAGCAAAGAGGACCAGCAAAGGGTTGATACTTTAATGGGTGAGGACAAAAGACCTTTTATGCTTCACTATAATTTTCCTCCTTTCAGTGTGGGCGAAGTTTCTTTCAGATTAGGCACTGGGAGAAGAGAAATCGGTCACGGAGAACTTGCAAAAAGAGCTGTTGAAGCCATTTTGCCAAGCACTGATGATTTTCCATATACCATTAGAATTGTTTCAGATATTCTTGAATCTAACGGCTCCTCATCTATGGCGACGGTCTGTGGCTCATCTTTATCTCTTATGGACGCAGGCGTTCCAGTTATTGCACCTGTTGCAGGTATTGCTATGGGTTTAATAAAAGACGGTGAAAGATCTGTAATATTATCTGATATCCTTGGAGATGAAGATCATTTGGGTGATATGGATTTTAAAGTTTGTGGAACTTCAGATGGAATAACTGCGCTTCAAATGGATATTAAAATAAAAGGAATTAGTAAAGAATTATTTGCTTCTGCAATGACTCAAGCCAGAGAGGGCAGGCTCCATATTTTATCAGAGATGGCGAAAACAATTGAGGTAAAAAAAGATGAAATTTCTCCTTATGCTCCTAGAATCACTACTATTCAAATTGATCCTAGTAAAATAAAAGATATTATTGGTTCGGGTGGAAAAAATATTAGAAAATTAACTGAAGATAATGATGTCAAAATTGATGTTGATGATACAGGTCGACTAAATGTTATATCTTTAAATGAAGAAAATTGTAAGAACGCATTGAGAGACATCGCTTACATAGTTCGAGAAATTGAAGTTGATAAATTTTATGTTGGTACAGTAAAAAGAATTCTTGATTTTGGTGCAATTGTTGGATTAAGCCCGACTTTAGATGGATTGATTCATATCTCTGAATTAGCCAAAGAGAGAGTAAAACAAGTAACAGATATCTTAAAAGAAGGCGATGAAGTTCTAGTTAAATGTATTTCAAAAGAGAGAGATGGTAAGATTAGATTAAGCAGAAAAGAAGCTTTAGACGAAAATATTGACAACTATAGAGAAATTTAAAAAGTTAATTATAATCACAGGACCAACCTGTTCTGGAAAAACAAATATTTCATTCAACATTGCAAATAAATTTAACAAAGAGATTATTTGTGCTGATTCATTGCAAGTGTACAAAGATTTTGATATTGGAACTGGTAAGCCTACAAAAAAACAACAAAAAATTATCAACCATCACCTAATTGATATAGTAAAACCTTTTTCTGATTATAATGCATGGAATTACATGCAAGATGCAAGGCAAATAGTTTCTGAATCTAATCAAAATACTTTTATAATATCAGGGGGCACTCAACTTTATATTGATGCATTTTTGAATGGCCTGACTACTGGTATAAATAAAGATGACAAGATCAGAAATGAATTAATTGAAAAAATTAAGTTAAAAGGACTCGATACATTATATAAAACTTTAGCTAAAATAGATCCAAGATCATCAAATAAAATATCTTCAAATGATACAAATAGGATTATTAGACTATTAGAAATATTTTATGTGACAGGTGAAAAGCCTTCAGAGTTTTTATCTAAATCTCCAAAAGAAAAAATTAGTAATACAAAATATTTAAAAATATCACTTAACATTTCAAAAACCGAGTTAGATATATTGATAGAACAAAGAGTTCATCAAATGATTGAAAATGGTCTTGTTGATGAAGTAGCAAATATAATTTCAAAATATGGAAATAAGATTAAACCACTTTATTCTATTGGATATAAAGAACTTTTTCATTATTTAAATCAGGATAGTAGTTTGAACGATTCTATTAATAAAATAATTGTAAATACTCGGAGACTTGCTAAGAGACAATTAACCTGGCTTAGGAAAGACAGAGAAATAAGATGGTGCAAAGATATTAATGAAATGGAGGAATTAATTAAAAATTTCATATAATTTTATGCAGCTACCATTTTGATTCCAATAAGTATTATCATGAAGCCAAAAATTATTTTAAGTGTCTCTGGATTAATACTTTGGGCATATTTAGAACCAAAATAAATTCCAATGGAAAAGAATAATGCAATTACTAGGGCTGCTTTTACATTCACATTACCTTGAAGATAATATTGGTATGCACCAAAAATCACAATTGGAATACTTAATACAGCTAGCGAGGTACCTTGTGCTAAATGTTGTGAAAAGCCGGCAAATAAAACCATGAATGGAACCATAATTATTCCGCCTCCTATTCCCATAAAGCCGCTTAGAAATCCTCCGATAATTCCAATTATCAAATAAATAATCATGTTATTTCTCCTTACACATGACAATAAAATTATCAGTGTCATCTTTTATAGAATTAAATTTTTTAATTTTATTAGAAAATAATTTTGCTTTTTCACACATTTTATTTAATGATAACAATTTACTAATTATTGAAACAAATATGTCATGTGATAAGTCCGAAGCAATATCAATAAATTTCGATTTATACTTACCTTCATAAAAATCTATTAAAATATTAATTTCGTTAACATTAATATCATTTTGATTTCGTAAATTGTGATTTATGGATTTAATTACTAGTACAAGATATGAAGAATCGATATTCTTATTTTTTAAATCGTTAAAATATACATCTAGTTTTTTTCTTTCTTGATAATCTTTTCTCTCTATCTTAAGATTCGTAATTTTCATATTTTGACTAGCTTCTAAGATTTTATTGTCTGTATAATAAGAATAACCAAAATAGGCGCCCGTTAATAAAATGATAAATATTATTATAATTTTAATTTTATTTTCCATAATTAAATTATACACTTTTAATATCATAGAATCTCATAGTTGAAATGGAAAAGTATATAGAAATAAAAAACCTAATTGTATATATCAATGACAAAATATTATTAAATAATATCAATCTTGATATAGATAAGCCATGCAAAATAGGATTAGTTGGAAAAAGCGGAGAAGGCAAATCCTTGTTTGCGTATTCTTTGGTTGATTCAGAAGTAGAGTATGGAGCAAAAAAAATTTTTGACAAAATTTCTATAAATGGATCAAAAAATAATTATGCAGAAAACGTATCATATATTCCTCAGGAGCCATTATCATCATTAAATCCAAGTATTGATATTTATAACCATTTTATAATTAATAATAAAAAAAAATTAATAAAAAAAAATCTCAATGCGCAGATAAAGAACTTACTGAATGAAGTTGGATTAAGCGATTATAATTCCTTATTAAAAAAATATCCTTTTCAATTAAGTGGTGGTATGGCACAAAGAGTTTTAATAGCCTTAAGTTTACAAAATAATCCAAATTTAATTTTGGCAGATGAAGCAACTTCTTCTTTAGACACTTTTAATCAAAAGAAGATCCTAAAATTATTAAATAAAATTTGTAATGAAAGAGATATTGGAATTATTGTAATATCCCATAATTTTAATTTAGTAAAAAATTTCTGTGATATTTTATTTAAAATAGAAAATAAAAAAATTAAAAAAATTAGTGAGTTTGATTTAGATAGTAATTTACATAACAGTAAAAATATAAAATTGAACCCAAAGAGTAAAAAGATAATTTCTATGGATTCTCTTTCTATGAGTATTGATAATGCTAAAATTTTAAAGAATATTAATTTAGAAATTTTTGAAAATGAGGCCATAGGAATATTAGGATTAAGCGGTTCTGGTAAATCAACATTGGCAAAAACTATTATTAAACAATATGATAATTACTCTGGGGAATTAAAATTATATGATAAAGAGATAAAAGACTATACATATATAGAATATTCTTCAATAGTGCAACATGTAAATCAAGATCTTTTAGGATCGCTAAACCCAAAAATGAAAATAAAAGATATTTTATTTGATCTTAATAAATTAATTAAAAAAAATAAAGATGTTTTTAATAATCTAATTTTCCAATATTTACAAAAATTAAATTTAAATCCAAAGGTCCTTGATTTGTATCCTATACAACTGAGCGGAGGCCAAAGGCAAAGAATTTTAATTGTTAAATCTCTATTGTGGAGTCCCAAATTTCTAATCATGGATGAACCAGTATCTTCTCTTGATCCTTATGTTCAAATTGAAATTATAGATATTATAAAAAAATTAAAAATTGAAAGAAATTTGACACTATTAGTTATTTCTCATGATATTAATTTTATAAAGAAGATATGCGAAAGAATTTGCATATTAGAAAATGGACAAATTATTGAGGATGGTGGTATTGAAGAGATTATTAATACTCCAAAACATAAATATACGAAAAACCTATTAATAAATTAAATTTTTAATAGATATACATATTTTATTGTAAAAATAAATTTTTATCATATAATAGTGGTTAAATAAGGATAATAAAATGGCTGTACCTAAAAGAAAAAAATCTAAGTCGAAAGTTGGTAAAAGAAGAAATCATCAGGATCTTAAATTACCAGGCGTTTCATTGAATAAAAAATCTGGTGAATTAAAAGTAGCTCACAGGTACGCCTCAATAGAAGAATTTCAGCAATCTAGAAAATCGTAGAACATTTTATGTTTATTGGAGTTTATAATTGTTAGCTTTAGTTTTTCCTGGACAAGGTTCTCAATATATTGGAATGGGAAGAGATCTTTATGATAATTTTTCTATTGCGAGAGAAATATTTGAAAAGGCTAGTGATAAACTCTCAATTGATATGAAAAAGTTGTGTTTTGAAAGTGAAGATGTTCATTTAACTGTTAATGCTCAGCCAGCTATTTTAACAGTTAGTACTGCAGCTCATGAGGTTCTTAAATCTGAAAGAAACATTGATCCATCTTATGTAGCCGGACACAGTTTAGGAGAATATTCAGCATTAGTTGCATCTGGTTCCATAAATTTTGAAGACGCTGTATGGGCTGTAAGAAAAAGAGGTGAATTTACTCAACAGGCTGTGCCTTTAGGTATAGGTGGCATGGCAGCAGTTCTTGGATTGGCTGATGAGGATGTAGATCAAATATGTAAAGATGCATCTAGCGATGATGCGCAAGTTTCGCCCGCAAATTATAATAGTTTAGGGCAAGTTGTTATTTCTGGTGTTAAATTTGCAGTAGAAAAAGCAGCAGAACTTGCTAAAAAGGCCGGAGCAAAAAGAGTAGTTTTGTTAGATGTTAGTGCACCTTTTCACTCCAAATTAATGTCTTCAGCAGTGGAAAAAATGAAGAGTGTTCTTGATTCTGTGAATTTTTTGGATTTTAAAATACCCATGATAACTAACTTTGATGCTAAGATTTTTAACGATAAAATGAAAATTAAAAATCTTTTATTGGACCAGTTAATCAGCCCCGTTCTTTGGCATCAATCTATTAATTATCTAAACAAAAACCTTGGAGTAGATCAATTTATTGAAGTTGGGCCAAAAAATGTTTTGTCCGGATTAATAAAAAGAATTACAAAAGATTGTTCTATCAATAATTTTGGCGAAAAGGCTGATTTGGATAAGATTTAAATGTTTGATAATAAAATAGTTCTAGTAACTGGCGGTTCAAGAGGCATTGGAAAAGCCGTTGCTCTTGAGTTTGCTAAAGCTAATGCTACAGTGCTTATAAATTATACTAGTTCTGATGATGCAGCTAACAAGGCTATTGAAGAAATGAAATCAATTAATCAAGCCGGAACTTTTGAATCATTCAAATTTGATGTGTCAAACTATCAAGAAACTGAAAATGAAGTTAAGAATATTTTAGATAAATATTCAAAAATCGATATTTTAGTAAATAATGCTGGAATAACAAGGGATTCTTTGTTTATGAGAATGAAAGAATCTCAATGGGATGAGGTTTTTGACGTTAATATTAAAGGTATATTTAATTGTACAAAAAGTGTTATAAGATCTATGGTTAAAAATCAGTATGGAAAAATAATATCAATTTCCTCTGTTGTCGGGGAGATGGGGAACCCTGGACAGGCTAATTACTCATCAACTAAATCTGCTATTTATGGTTTTACAAAATCTCTTGCTAAAGAATTAGGTTCTAAGAACATAAATGTTAATGCAATAAGCCCTGGATTTATTGAAACTGATATTACTGATGTTTTGCCAGATTCAATCAAAACTAAATACATGGAAATGATACCTTTAGCGAAATTTGGACTACCTGAGGATGTTGCAAAATCTGTATTGTTTTTAGCCTCAGATGATTCATCATATATTACTGGTGAAGTGTTAAAGATTAATGGTGGGCTTTACACCTGAAGGAGGAGTTTATGTCAGAAGAAATAAAAAATAAGGTTATATCAATGATTGCTCAACAGCTTGGAAAATCAGAAAGTGAAGTCAAGTTGGAATCGCACTTTATAGACGATTTAGGTGCTGATTCTTTAGATCTTGTTGAATTGATAATGAGTATGGAAGATGAGTTTGGAGTTGAAATTGCAGATGAGGATGCAGAGAAAATTCTTAAAGTTAGTGATGCTGTAGACTACATTGCAAAAAATAAAAAATAAATGAATAGAGTTGTTGTTACTGGAATTGGAATGGTTTCCTCCCATGGTGTTGGGAAAGATGAAATATGGCCTAAGATAAAAGAAGGTATCTCAGCAATTGATTTTCTCAAAAGAGTAGACAATAGTGATTTGAAAACAAAATTTGGTGGAGAAATTGCAGATAATTTTAATGCTGAGGATTTTATTGATGCGAAAGAGGCTAGAAGAAGCGATGTATTTATACGTTATGCAGCAGCAGCTGCTGTCTTAGCTTTAAGAGATTCAGGATTTGAAATAAATTCTAAAAATGAGCATTTGATTGGATCATATATTGGGTCAGGTATTGGTGGAATCCAAACATTTGTTGATAATGTTATAGCTTATAGAGAAAAAGGCCCATCTAGAGTCTCTCCTTTTTTTGTTCCATCAATGGTACCCAATATGGCCGCAGGCTATGTTTCTATATTTAATAATTTAAAAGGTCCAAATTGTGCAACTGCAACCGCTTGTGCAGCCGGAGCACATGCAATAGCTTATGCAGCAATGAATATTCAAAGGGGTGATGCTATTGCAATGATTGCAGGTGGTGCAGAGGCTCCACTGGTTCATGTAGCAATATCAGGCTTTAATGTTATGAGAGCAATTTCTACAAGGAATGAAGACCCTAAAGCTGCATCAAGACCCTTTGACAGAGATAGAGATGGTTTTGTCATGGCAGAGGGCTCTGGATTGGTAATGCTTGAAGAATATGAGCATGCAAAAAAAAGAGGTGCAAGAATTTATGCAGAACTAATAGGTTCTGGGATGAGTGGTGACGCTCATCATATAACTTCACCTTCTATTGACGGCCCTGTTATCTGTATGGAAATGGCTTTAAAAAACTCTGGTATAAACCCAGAAGATATTGATTATATTAATGCTCATGGTACTTCAACACAGCAGAATGACATTAATGAAACGAATGCAATTAAAAGAGTATTTGGTAATTATTCTCAAAATTTATTAGTTAGCTCAACAAAATCAATCACTGGACATTTATTGGGTGCTGCTGGTGGACTTGAGGCTGGTATAACTTCTTTAGCATTATGTGAAGGCGTTGTACCACCAACTATTAATTTAGATAATCCTCAAGAGGGATGCGATTTGAATTATGTACCTCATAAATCTTTAGATTCGAATATTAAAATTGCTTTAAGTAATTCATTTGGATTTGGGGGGACAAACTGTACTCTAATATTTAAGAAATTTGAGAATTGATATGAAAATTGCAATAGGTTGTGACCATAGAGGCTTTTCACTTAAAGAAGAATTAAAAAGCTATATTTCTAAATTAGGTTTAGAGGTTAAAGACTTTGGAACCTTTGATGATAATACATGTGACTATCCTGATACTGCTTCTGAAGTAGCAAATAAAGTGTCTCAAGGCCATTTTGATCGCGGTATACTAATCTGTGCATCAGGGTGTGGAATGAATATTGTTGCAAATAAATTCCCCAATATAAGAGCTGTTATTGCTAATGATGTAAATATTGCAACTATGTCAAGAGCTCACAATGACACAAATATTATCACTATAGGATCTAGGTATGTTTCTGTAGATGTTGCAAAGAATATAGTTGAATTATGGCTAACATCTGATTATGAAGGCGAAAGACATGAAGAAAGATTGAACAAATTGAAACAAATAGAAAATATTAATTTTGCATAATATTTAACAAAAACTTTTAAATCCAGTAAAATTTATAATTGGGGGATAAAGATGACCAAAAACGACTTTATAGAAACAATTACTTATTCTGGCGGAGAATCAAAATTTTATTCTTTAAAAAAGGTGTCTGAAAAATTTTCTTTTGATTTAGATCTAATGCCTTATTCCCTAAGAATTTTGCTTGAAAATTTAGTCAGAAATTATGATGAAAAAATAGTTGATGAAAGTTTAATCAAACAATTTATATTTAATAAAAAAGACAAATTTGAAATTCCCTTTAGACCGTCTAGAGTTGTACTTCAAGACTTTACTGGTGTCCCCTGTGTAGCAGATCTAGCTGCAATGAGAGATATCATAAATAAACTTGGGAAAGATACTAACTCAATAAACCCTCTTGTTCCTGTTGATTTAGTTATTGATCACTCCGTTCAGGTTGATCATTTTAAAGAAATAAATTCTCTTGCGTTGAACACTAAGCTCGAGTTTGAAAGGAATGAAGAAAGGTATTCTTTTTTAAGGTGGGCCCAAACAGCATTTGAGAATTTTAGAGCTGTTCCTCCAGGCAATGGGATAGTTCATCAAGTTAATCTTGAATATTTGGCTAAACTTGTCCAAAAAGTTGGTTCAAATGGAGAAAATATTTGTATTCCTGACACATTAGTTGGTACCGACTCACATACCACAATGATAAATGGAATAAGCGTATTGGGTTGGGGAGTTGGTGGAATTGAAGCTGAGGCAGCAATGTTAGGGCAGCCCCTTTACTTTTTAATTCCTGATGTAATAGGTTTTAAATTAGAGGGCAACTTGTGTGAAGGCGTCACAGCGACTGATCTTGTATTAAATATAACAGAAATGCTCAGAAAAGAGGGTGTTGTAGGCAAATTTGTCGAATTTTATGGTTCTGGTTTAGATAATCTACCTCTTCCAGATAGAGCAACTATTGCAAATATGGCCCCCGAGTATGGAGCCACAATGGGTTTTTTTCCTGTAGATCAGGAAGCCTTAAATTATCTAAAACTTACTGGTAGAACTGATGATGAGATTGATCTTGTTGAAAAATATTATAAGAGTCAATTAAGCTTTAGAGACTTAAATACTAAAGACCCAGAATACTATAAATCTTTATATCTAAATCTAGAGTCTGTAAAACCAGCACTTGCAGGTCCTAAGAGGCCTCAAGATAGAATTTTATTATCTGATATGAAATCTCAACTTAAAATTGAACTAAAAGAGAGAGAAGTAGATGAAAGTCAAAAATACAGTATTGCCAATTCTGAAGAAAAACTTAAAAATGGATCTGTTGTTTTAGCTGCAATTACTAGCTGTACAAATACTTCTAATCCATATGTTATGATAACTGCTGGCCTTGTCGCAAGAAAAGCCAATGAATTAGGTTTGAAAGTTCCAGATTATGTTAAAACTAGTTTAGCTCCAGGGTCTAAGGTTGTAGTTGATTATCTTGATAATGCTAATCTTTTGAACAGTTTGTCTGATATAGGTTTTAAAACTGTAGGTTTTGGTTGTACTACTTGTATTGGAAATAGTGGCCCACTTCCAGATGATGTTTCTAATTCAATTCAGGAAAATTCTTTACATGTTGCAGCTGTATCAAGTGGGAATAGAAACTTTGAAGGCAGAGTTCATCCTTTAATAAGACTTTCGTATTTAGGATCTCCACCTTTGGTAGTAGCATATGCTTTAGCGGGGACTGTAGATATAGATTTTTATTCTGATCCAATAGGTAAATCTCAATCTGGCGATGATGTTTATCTTAAGGATATTTGGCCTACAAATAAAGAGATAAGTGAAACAGTATATTCCTCAATAAAGCCTGATACATTTTCGAGCAGATATAAAAATATTTTTACCGGTGATGATAGATGGGAATCAATATCTGTTCCGGAGGGATCTATATATGACTGGTCTCCAGATTCTACTTATATTCAAAAACCAGGATTTTTCGATGAATTTTCGATTGATTTGCCCCCGATTGAAGATATTAAAGACGCTAGAGTATTAGCATATCTTGGTGATTCAATTACTACTGATCATATCTCACCCGCAGGTTCTTTTACTGAGGAGACACCAGCTGGAATTTATTTAAACAATAAAGGTGTAAATAAAAAAGATTTTAACAGCTATGGTTCAAGAAGAGGAAACCATGAAGTGATGATGAGAGGAACTTTTGCAAACATTAGAATAAAAAATAAAATTTTGGATAATGTAGAGGGCGGTTTTACAAAATTTTTTGATAATGACCAAATAATGTCGATATATGATGCCGCAATGAAATATAAAGAGACTAAAACGCAATTAATTGTAATCGCGGGTAAAGAATACGGTACAGGTAGTTCTAGAGATTGGGCTGCGAAAGGATCCATGTTGTTAGGAGTAAAAGCAGTCTTAGCTGAAAGTTTCGAAAGGATACATCGAAGCAATCTGGTTGGAATGGGTGTTCTTCCGCTTCAATTTTTAGATGGTGAGAATGCTGAATATCATTCATTAACTGGTAATGAGAAATTCACTATTGAGGGTATCAAAGAGGGTTTAAAACCTTTGTCAGAAATTAAAATTCAAATTCAGACAGATAATGGTGATAGAAATGAGATAAAAGCTATATGTAGATTAGATTCCTTAGTTGAAGTTGAATATTTTTATAATGGTGGAATCTTACAAACTGTTCTAAGACAGATGGTAAAAACAAATTAAGCATTGTTTTTTCTTTTTTATTTATTAATATATTAATGAATAATTTCAAGGAGATTAATAATGTCACACATTAAAATTCCCAGCGATGGGACAAAAATAACAGTAAATAGCGATGGAACTTATAATATTCCAGATAACCCAATTGTAACCTTTATTGAAGGAGACGGAATTGGTCCCGATTTGTGGGCGGCATCTGTAAGAGTTTTTGATGCAGCAGTAGAGAAAGCATTTAGTGGATCAAAAAAAATATCTTGGGCAGAAGTTTATGCGGGAGAGAAAGCAGTTGAAATCACAAAAGAATGGTTACCGCAAGAAACAACTGATGTAATAAGCGAATATTTAATATCTATTAAAGGGCCACTGACAACACCTGTTGGTGGTGGTATCAGAAGCTTAAATGTTGCGCTAAGGCAGATTATGGATTTATATGCTTGTGTAAGACCAGTAAGATGGATAAATGGAACTCCTTCTCCTGTAAAAAGCCCAGAAAAAATGGATGTGGTTTTATTTAGAGAAAATACTGAGGACGTATATTCTGGCGTTGAGTATGAAAGTGGAACTGATGAAGCTAATGAAGTAATAGAATTTTTACAAAAAAAATTAAATGCTAACGTTAGAGATTTGTCAGGTATTGGTATTAAGCCTATAAGTGCTTTTGGAACAAAAAGACTAGTTAAAAAAGCTGTTCAATACGCAATCGATAATAATAGAAAAAGTGTAACCTTGGTTCACAAAGGAAATATAATGAAATTCACAGAGGGAGCTTTTAAAGATTGGGGTTACGAGCTAGCAAAGGATGAATTCCCTGAACAAACTATTTCCGAGGATGAGCTATGGGATAAATATGATGGTAAAGCTCCGGAGGGAAAAATTGTTATAAATGATAGAATTGCTGATAATATGCTTCAGCAAATTCTGACAAGAACTGATGAGTATGATGTTCTTGCTCTACCAAACCTAAATGGTGATTATATGTCTGATGCTTGTGCTGCTCAGATTGGTGGACTGGGTCTTGCGCCTGGAGCAAATATTGGTGATGAGATTGCTTTATTTGAAGCAACACATGGAACAGCTCCCAAATATGCAGGTCAAGATAAAGTTAATCCTGGGTCAGTAATACTTTCTGGTGTGATGATGTTTGAACACATGGGTTGGAGAAATGTTGCTGAGTTGATTGTTAAAGCTCTTGAGAAAACAGTTCTTGATAAAGATGTTACATATGATCTTCATAGACAGATTGAAGGTGCAAACCTTTTAAAATGCTCTGAGTTTGGAGATGCGATTATTAAAAATATGGATAATGTTTAGTCCATATTATTTTTTTTTAAGGCGGTTTAGTTGAGTTCTAATCCAAAAATTTCTATTATTGGAGCTGGTAATGTGGGTGCTTCTGCTGCGTATAGAGCTCTTGAGCTTGATTTTTGTGACGTAGTCTTGCTTGATATTGTTGAAGGCCTTCCACAGGGTAAGGCTTTGGATATGACGCAAATGCTATCAGTTACCGGAGTGTCATCACAAGTGATTGGAACCAACTCATATGAAGATACTAAAGATTCTGATGTTGTAATTATAACATCTGGTTTAGCCAGAAAACCTGGCATGAGTAGAGATGATCTAATTTCTACTAATACTAAGATAATAAAAGATGTAACCGAGCAGGTTGTTAAGTTTTCACCGAATTCGAAAATAATTGTTGTTACCAATCCTTTAGATGCAATGACTTATGTGGCTCATAAAGTTAGTGGCTTTCCTAAAGAAAGGATTATGGGAATGGCTGGAATTTTAGATTCTGCAAGATTTAAAGCTTTTTTATCAATGGAGTTAAATATTTCTGTATCGAAAATAGAAACTTTAGTTTTAGGTGGTCATGGTGACGACATGGTGCCTTTAAAAAATTATACAACAGTCTCAGGTGTGCCAATCTCTCAATTAGTAGAGGATAGTAGATTGAGCGAAATAATTCAAAGAACTAGAGATGGTGGAGCAGAAATTGTTAAATTGCTAAAAACTGGAAGTGCCTTTTATGCCCCAGGTGTTTCTGCTGTCGAAATGGCATACTCTATTATTTTTGATGAAAGGAAGTTGTTACCTTGCTGTGTCTTTTCATCAGGACAATATAAAATTAATGAACAATTTGTTGGGTTACCCGTTATACTTTCTAGTAAGGGTGTTGAGAAAATCGTAGATATTGAGCTGACCGAAGATGAACATAAGGAGCTACTAGAATCTGCTTCTCATGTTAAGGAGCTATGCGATCTGATTGACAGTTTTGGAATTTTATAATTTTAGATAACTTAGATGGCAAATTTTATAACAATCTCTTCAGTATTAAAAAAAATTATAATAGCTGTTACAGGTATTTCTCTTTTTCTTTTTCTGATTGTTCATCTGCTCGGAAACATAACAATTTTTACTGGTTCACCACCTGGAAGAGATTTTAATGCCTATGCCCATTTTTTAGAATCTTTCGGAATATTATTTACAATAGCAGAGCTTGGGCTTTTAGGTTTCTTTGGTCTACATATTACCACTTCACTATATACAAATCTCATAAATTATAAATCCAGGAAATCAAGGTATGCAGTTTCAAATTTTGCAGGTGGTAAAAGTAAAAAAACCTATGCGTCGACTTCAATGGTAATTACTGGAGTTGTAGTAATGGCCTTTTTGATATGGCATGTTTTACAGTTCAGATTTGGCCCTTATTATGAAACTATATATTTATCTGTTAACGGGGGGGAGCCAGTTCGCGATTTGTATAGATTAATTACAGAAGAATTTTCAAATATTTGGGTAGTTTTAGGCTATACAGTAGCGCTGTCACTATTATCGCTACATTTGGGACATGGTTTTTGGAGTTCATTTCAGTCTCTCGGAATTTATGGTAAAACATTTACTAGGGTAACTTATAGTATAAGTTATCTTTTAGGGTTAATTATAAGTTTAGGTTTTCTTGTAATTCCTTTATACATTTTTTGGATTAATTAGGTTAAATATAAATATGAGTAGTATAAAAGCAGCGTTACCTGAAAAAGAAATTATCACTCATGTGAAAAAACTTGACGGTAAATCCCCGGGAGGTGATTTGCATGATAAATGGTCAAAATATAAATCTGAAATGAAACTCGTTAACCCTGCTAATAAAAGAAAATACAATATTATAGTTGTTGGTTCTGGTTTAGCAGGTGGATCTGCTTCAGCAACACTTGCAGAGTTAGGATATAACGTCAAAACATTTTGCGTTCAAGATACACCAAGGAGAGCTCACAGCATTGCAGCTCAAGGTGGAATCAATGCCGCAAAAAATTACCAAAACGATGGTGATAGTGTTCAAAGACTTTTTATTGATACTATTAAAGGTGGAGATTACAGAGCCAGAGAAGCTAATGTGTACAGGCTAGCTGAGGTGAGCACGAATATAATTGACCAGTGTGTTGCTCAAGGTGTTCCATTTGCAAGAGATTATGGAGGCTTGTTAACAAATAGATCATTTGGAGGAGCTCAAGTATCAAGAACATTTTATGCAAGGGGCCAAACAGGACAGCAGCTTTTGCTTGGCGCTTATAGTTCTATGATGCGACAAGTTTCAAAAAAACAAATAGAACTGTTTACAAATAAAGAAATGTTAGACCTAATCATAATTGACGGTAAGGCAAGAGGTATAGTTGTAAGAGATTTAAAAACTGGCGATATTGAAAAACATACTGCTGAGGCAGTAGTTTTATGCTCTGGTGGATATGGGAATGTTTTTTTTCTATCCACAAATGGTAAAAATTCTAATGCGACAGCTGCATGGAGATGTCATAAAAAGGGAGCCTTAATGGCTAATCCTTGTTTTGCTCAAATTCATCCCACATGCATACCAGCTTCTGGTGAGTATCAATCAAAGTTGACCCTAATGTCAGAAAGTCTCAGGAATGATGGGAGAGTTTGGGTTCCTAAGTCTGCTGATGATAAGCGTGCTTCCGAAGATATTCCTGAAAACGAAAGAGATTATTTCCTTGAAAGAATGTATCCGGCTTATGGAAACTTGGTTCCTAGAGATGTTGGATCCAGGGCTATTAAAAGAGTATGTGATGAGGGTAAAGGTCTTGGAGCAACAGGAAGAGCCGTTTATCTTGATTTTGGAAGTGCTATGGAGCGCCTAGGAGAGAAAAATATTTCCGATAAGTATGGGAATTTATTTGATATGTATGAAACAATCACAGGAGAAAGCCCTTATAAAAAACCTATGAGAATTTATCCCGCAATTCATTACGTTATGGGTGGCTTATGGGTTGATTACGATTGTATGAGTAATATCCCAGGGTTGTTCGTTTTAGGAGAGGCTAATTTTTCAGATCATGGTGCCAATAGGTTGGGTGCAAGTGCTTTAATGCAAGGCTTGGCGGACGGATATTTTGTTATTCCTTATACTTTAGGAAATTATCTTGCAAATAACTCATTGGATGCCGTATCAGAGACTGCTGATGAATTCAAAGAATCAATTGATGAAGTAAAAAAGCGAAATGATTCATTGTTAAAGATTAAAGGATCTTCAACTGTCCTTGAACTTCACAGAGAACTTGGGGCAATTATGTGGGATTTGGTGGGTATGGCAAGAACTAAAGATTCTCTTGCGCAAGCTTTAGAGAAAATACCACAAATCAAAGATAAGTTTTGGAATGATTTAAGTTTAATGGGCAGTGATGACAACTTGAATAAGTCTCTTGAAAATGCTTCAAGGCTTGCAGACTTTATTGAGCTAGGTGAATTGATGGCTTTAGATGCTTATGACAGAGAAGAATCTTGTGGAGCTCATTTCAGGGAAGAATATCAAACGAGTGAAGGTGAACCCTTAAGAAATGATGAAAAATATGCATATGTGTCTGCGTGGGAATATATTCCTGATTCACCCTCAATACTTCACAAAGAAGATTTAAATTATGAATTTGTTGAAATGACACAAAGGAACTATAAATAATGTCTAATACTATAAATTTAAAGCTTCAGGTCTGGCGCCAGGAAAATGCGGATTCATCAGGTGACTTTCATTATTACTCAATGGAAGATGTACCTGTTGATATCTCTTTTTTGGAAATGCTGGATATTTTGAATGAGAATCTTACTAAAAGTGGGATTGTGCCTATTTCATTTGATAGTGATTGTCGTGAAGGAATATGTGGAACTTGTGGCTTTGTAATCAATGGAATTGCTCATGGACCACAGGCTAGGACAACTGTATGTCAATTGCATATGCGACACTTTAATGATGGAGATACTCTTGTGATTGAACCGTTTAGAGCAACACCCTTTAAAATTGTTAAAGACTTAGTAGTGGACAGAGGATCATTTGATAAAATTATTCAAGCTGGAGGTTATGTCTCTATTAATACTGGCAATGGTCCTGATGCCAACAGCATTTTAATTGGTAAAGAGGATGCTGAAGAAGCGTTTGATTCGGCGGCTTGTATAGGATGTGGAGCTTGTGTCGCCTCTTGTCCAAATGCCTCTGCAGCTCTATTCACTAGCGCAAAAATTTCACATTTACTTCAGCTTCCACAAGGACAAGTAGAACAAAGGGCCAGAGTAAAGTCAATGGTGGACAAAATGGATGAAGAAGGTTTTGGTGCATGTTCTAATCATGCAGAATGTGAAGCTGTATGTCCAAAAGGTATTTCAATCAAAAATATTGCCAATATGAGAAGAAGCCTAATTAAATCTATTGTTAAGTAAAATATTCTGTTAAAATCTATTATCTTTTATTACATGGGGGTCTCTATGAATATTCATGAATATCAAGCTAAGGATTTATTTAGAAAATTTAATATTAATACTTCAGAAGGTAAAGTTTTCGAAAGTGGAAAAGACGCAGAGGATTATGCTAGATCATTAAACTCAAAAGAGTATGTTGTTAAGGCTCAAATTCATGCAGGAGGTAGAGGTAAGGCTGGTGGCGTAAAATTGGTAAAAACGCCCGAGGAAGTAGGGTCAACTGTTCAAGAAATGTTAGGAATGACTTTGGTTACTCATCAGACAGGTCCAGAGGGTAAGTTAGTAAATAAAGTATATGTAGAAAACTCCTCAATAATTGATAAAGAATATTATTTGTCAATTGTGACTGATAGATCTACTGAAAAAAATGTAATTATTGCAAGCCCTGAGGGTGGAATGGACATAGAAAAAGTAGCAGATGAAACTCCCGAAAAACTTCTTACACAACCAATAGACCCCGTAAGTGGTATTCAACCTTTTCACATTAGAAAAATTGCTTATTTTTTGGGTTTTAATAAAGATCAAACAAAGCAACTTGGTCCTATTCTTTCAGGTATTTATAAATTGTATACTGAAATGGACTGTGCATTAGTCGAAATAAACCCTTTGATTTCGACAGATGAAGGAGAAATAAAAGCTCTAGATGCTAAAATCAATTTTGATGATAATGCCGAATTTAGACATAAAGAATTCATTGATTTGCACGACCCAACAGAGGAAGAGCCACTAGAATTAGAAGCAAAAAAATGGGGATTCAGTTTTGTAAAACTAGATGGCAACATCGGATGTCTTGTTAATGGAGCGGGACTAGCAATGGCTACAATGGATATTATAAAATTCCATGGTGAAGAGCCTGCTAATTTTCTAGATGTCGGTGGCGGTGCTTCAGTTGAGCAAGTAACTCAAGCTTTCAAAATGATATTAAGTGATCAAAATGTTAAAGCAATCCTAGTAAATATTTTTGGCGGGATTATGAAGTGTGACACTATCGCTGATGGGATAATAATTGCTGCAAAAGAGGTAGGTATTAAAGTACCTTTGGTTGTAAGACTGGAAGGAACAAATGTCGAATTGGGTAAAAAGATTTTAGAGGAATCTGACTTAAATATAACTACAGCAGATACAATGAAAGATGCTGCATCTACAGTTGTTTCCTTGATTTAATTTATGTTTTATACCTTGACAACTCCTATTTAATGCTTAATTTCAGATATAGATAGAAATAGGAGTGTTTTTTATGGGTAAAGTTATAGGAATTGATCTAGGGACTACTAATTCATGTATATCCTTTGTGGAGAGCGGCGAACCAAAAGTTATAATTAATGAAGAGGGAAACAGAACTACACCATCAGTAGTTAGCTTTGGTAAAGAATCAGAAATTTTAGTTGGTGAACCCGCTAAAAGGCAAGCCGTTGTCAATCCAGAAAAAACAATTTATTCAGCTAAAAGATTAATAGGAAGGAGATTTGAAGAAACTGATGAAGATAGAAAAGTTCTTCCTTATGAAATTGTCAAAAATAAGAACGGAGATGCTTGGATTCAGGTTGAAAACAAGGACTATTCTCCCTCTCAAATTTCTGCAAACGTTTTAACAAAACTTAAACAAGCTGCCGAATCTTTCCTTGGATCAACTGTTTCAGATGCAGTTATTACTGTGCCAGCATATTTCAATGACAGCCAGAGACAAGCTACTAAAGATGCTGGCAAAATTGCTGGACTAAACGTTGAAAGAATAATCAATGAGCCTACCGCTGCAGCTCTAGCGTATGGTTTTGATAAGAAGAAAGATGGATTAGTAGCAGTATACGACCTTGGAGGTGGAACATTTGATGTCTCGATTTTAGAAATTGGTGATAATGTAATAGAAGTAAAATCTACAAATGGTGATACATCTCTGGGCGGAGATGATTTTGATAGACAGATTATAGATTACTTAATTGATGAATTTAAAAAAGAAAATGGAGTAGATTTAAGTTCCGATAAAATGGCTCTACAAAGGTTAAGAGAAGCTGCGGAAAAAGCTAAAATAGAGCTTTCTTCTTCACTTGAAACGGAAATTAATCTTCCTTTTATTACTGCTGATCAAAATGGTCCGAAGCATTTATTGATAAAAGTATCTAGATCAAAATTTGAGCAGATAATTGATTCAAAAATCAAATCTTCCCTTATCCCATGTAAGAATGCTCTTGATGATGCGGGCTTAAAACCTTCTGATATCAACGAGGTTATTCTTGTCGGTGGATCTACAAGAATTCCTTTAGTTCAAAAAGTAGTTAAGGATTTTTTTGGAAAAGAACCTCATAAGGGAATAAATCCTGATGAGGTTGTTGCACTTGGCGCAGCAATACAAGGGGCTGTTCTTTCAGGTGATGTTAAAGATGTACTTCTATTAGATGTAGCACCTTTATCCTTGGGTATTGAAACTCTCGGAGGCGTGAATACACCAATTATTAATAGGAATACAACTATACCTACAAAACAGAGTCAAATTTTTTCAACAGCGCAAGATAACCAGCCGAGTGTTGAGATTCATGTAACTCAAGGTGAAAGATCAATGGCCACTGACAATAGAACTTTGGCAAAATTTATCTTAGATGGTATTTCTCCTGCTCCAAGAGGTATTCCCCAAGTTGAGGTTACATTTGATATCGATTCAGATGGTATATTAAATGTCTCTGCAGTCGATAAAGCAACCAACAAAGAGCAAAAGATTAAGGTTGAGGCATCATCGGGCTTATCATCTGATGAAATTGATGAAATGGTAAAAGATGCTGAATCAAAAGCTGATGAAGATAAAACAAAAAAAGATTTGATTAACGAAAGAAACTCTCTCGATCAGCTTATTTATTCAACTGAAAAAGCAATTAATGAAAATAGCGATAAAATTGATGATAATGAGAAAAAGGATATTGATTCTGCATTAGAAAAAGCAAAAGAAGTAGTAAAATCTGATAGCATTGAAGATATCAAGTCTGCGTCTGATGAATTAACAAAAGTGTCACATAAATTAGCTGAAAAAATGTATGCTGAGGCATCTAAAGCCCAAGAGGATCAAGCTACTAATGAGGAAAAAGATAGTAAAGAAAAGAAAGATGAAAAAGAGGAAGTTATTGATGCTGAATTTACTGATAAATAGTTGTAAATAAAGTATTTAATGTTAACATTTCAGACTATGAAAAAAGATATACATCCAAATGTGAGAAAAGTTCTTTTTAAAGATATTACTACTGATGAAAACTTTATAATTGACTCTTGTGTTGAAACAGAAGAGAAAACAACACATGAAGGAGTGGAATATCCTCTTGTTAAAGTTGAAATATCAAGTTCATCACATCCGTTTTATTCTGGCAAAGAAAGAAGTGGTGGAACTACTGGAAGAATTGAAAAGTTTAATAAAAAATATAAGTTAAAGCAGTAAAATGGCATCTGTTGTCGGCCAAAACCCTTTATTTAGAGATCCAAACTATAATCTATCACTAAAGCCAAAGATTCATAAATCCGCCTTTATTGCTCCTAATTCTTCAATCATAGGTAATGTTGAAATTGGTGAGTTTTCATCAGTTTGGTATAACTGTGTTCTAAGAGGAGATAATAATTATATTAAAATCGGAGAAAGAACAAATGTTCAAGATGGTACGATTATACATATTGATTCGAATAAATATCCTACACATATTGAAAATGATGTAACAATTGGCCATGGATGTATAATTCATGCATGCACAATGCGTAGCAGAATTTTAATAGGAATGGGTGCAATAGTTTTAGATGGAGCTGAAGTCCGATGTAACACAATTATTGCAGCTGGGTCTTTAGTTCCTCCTGGAATGTATTTAGAGCCTGGATCACTATATATGGGATCACCTTGCAAGAGAGTAAGATCAATAAATGAGGATGATTATAGATTAATAATTGAATCTTCCAAGAACTATGTAGCAAATTCAATTTTACATAAAAAATATAATGAAAGCAGCAGCGATTGATTTAGGAACAAATGCATTCAGATGTTTAATTAGAAATATAGATTCTAATTATGACACTGATATAAAAATTAGGTATTTTGTCGGACTAGGAAAATTCTTAGATAAAAATAATAAATTAAATTTACCTGCTAAATATTATTCTGCCTTAGATAATATTTTTAATGTAATTAGTCAAAATTGTGTAAAAAAAATACATATAGTTGGTACTAGTGTTTTTAGAGATTCTGTAAATAGAAATGAAATACTTTTAGATTTTAAAAATAGATATAAACAAGAATTGAATATAATAGATCCTAAGACTGAAGCTCAACTCACCTCATTAGGAGTAAATACATTATTTACTAATCCTGATTCTGATAAAATTATTGTTGATATTGGAGGCGGTAGTACTGAAATAATCTTTATGTCGCAACAACAAATTGTATATTTTTATTCTCTAGATTTGGGTGTTATAAAATTATATAAAGAGTTTAAAGAGATAAATTCTTTTTCAATAGAGAAAACTAAACTAATAAAAGATTTTGTAAAAAAAGTAATTCAAGTATCAAATATATCATTAAATAATATTGAAAATTATCAAATAGTTTTTAATTCAGGAACATCGACTACTTTAGCAGCAATATCAAAAAATTTAAAAAATTATGATAGCAGCATTATCAATAGGGTTAGTTTATCTATTACAGAAACTTATGAAATACTTAATATACTAGCTAGCAAGACTGCAAAACAAAGGCTTTTGATAAACGGTATAGAAAAAGGAAGAGAAGAAGTTATTGTATATGGAATAATCATGTTGACTACTTTGATGGAATATTTTAATAAATCACAGTTTTTAGTTTCAGATAGAGGTGTTTTAGAAGGTATTTTTAAAAAATACATTGAGATTTAAATATTTATGACTATATTAAAAATGGAGTAATTATGACTGAAAATAATAATTTAGATACAAAAGAAAATACAGAAGATGAAGAAAATAAATTATTCTTTAAATCCTTTTCTGATTTTAAAGATTTTATGGAAAATTCCAAGTATTCGATTAGATCTATTAGCGAAAACGAAATTATTTTTAAGTTTGATGATAAGGATCAAACAACCAATTTTTTTACTATGGTTGTCGATGAGGACGTTGAAGCTTTTTTGAAATTGAAAGATAATTTAGAGTCAGCAAAAAAAGAATTGAATGAAAAATTATTAAGATTAGCTGCTGAGTTTGAAAATTATAAAAAAAGAAATTTAATCGAAAAAAAACAAGCTACGTATATTGCTAAAGAAAACATGTTAAGAGATCTTTTATTTTTTATCGATAATTTTGAAAGAGGTCTCAGCTTATATGAAAACACACAAAAAGATACTGATTTTTTCAAAGGTATGAAGAGCGTTGAAAAAGATTTCCAAACTTTTTTGGAAAAAAATAATATAAAAAAAATTAATGTAAATACAGGGGATGATTTTAACCCTAATTTTCACCAAGCTTTGGAGCTTAAAAAATCAGACGAATTTGATTCAAATAAAATATTAGAGGTCATTCAAACTGGTTATAGTTTAGATGATAAACTTTTGAGACCATCTTTGGTTATTGTGTCCTCCGGAGCTGATAATGAGTAAAGACTATTATTCAACATTAGGAATTGATAGGAATTCAAGTGAGGAGCAAATTAAGAAAGCTTATAAAAAATTGGCTCTCAAATATCATCCAGATCGAAATAAAAACGACAAAAAAGCAGAAGAAAAATTTAAAGAAATTAATGAAGCCTATCAAGTTTTAGGAGATCAAGAAAAAAAATCACAGTATGATACTTTTGGAACAGTAAATCCAGGAGCCGGAGGAGGAGGTTTCTCAGGTGGATTTCCTGGCGGTTTTCCAGATTTAGATGATCTCATTAATGATTTTTTCGGTGGAGGCCGATCGAATTCCAGAAGATCTAGAAGAGAAAATTCACAATATAAGGGTAGGGATCTCAGATTTGATGTGTCTATATCTTTTGATGAAGCAGTTAAGGGAATTAAAAAAAATATTTCTTTAAGAAGAGCGAGAACATATAAAGTTTGTAAAGCATGTAATGGAACTGGTGAGCTTAATTATTCACAAGGTATGTTTTCTGTTAGTAGGACCTGCGGCTCCTGTGGTGGAGCAGGAGCTTTTGCTGATGATACTGAGAATAAAAAATTAGAAGTTAAAATTCCAGCAGGTGTTGATAATGGTACAAGATTAAGAATGACTGGTGAAGGCGATGCAGGAATAAATAATGGACCAAGTGGTGATTTATATATAGATATTACCGTGAAAGAACACCCATTTTTTAAAAGAGAGGATGAGAATATACTTTGTGAAGTTCCTATTAGTATTTCGAATGCGGTCTTAGGAGGAAGTATTGAAATACCTACTTTAGATGGGACTTCAGATTTAAAAATTCCTGCAGGTGTTCAGCCTGGCCAGCTAATGAGATTAAAAGGTAAGGGTATCAAAATTTTAAATAGAGAATCTTATGGTGATCTTTTTGTAAAGCTTAATATTGTTATACCCAAAACAGTTAATAGCAAGCAAAAAAAATTACTTGAAGAATATCAAATTGAAGTTGAAAAGGACTCTAAAAATCCATTCTCAGAATATATTAATAAAGTTAAAGAATTTTTCGAATAATTCTATCCACCTGCAATTGCAGGGATAATTGAAACAGTATCATCTTCCTTAATTTCGGATTTTGGACCATCCAAAAATCTAATATCTTCATCATTAATATATATATTAATAAATTTTCTTATCGATCCATCTGATTCACAAACTTTATTTTTTATACCTGGAAACTGATTATCTAAGTCATCTAAAAGTTCACTTACTGTTTTTGCCTCTGAATTAACTTCATCTTTTTCATTTGTTAACCTTCTTAGTGGTGTTGGTATTCTTACTAAAGCCATAATTATTCTCCTTAATATTTAATTTCGTTAAATTCTTCTAATTTTGCATTAATTATATCTGGTTTTTTTATTTTATTTATCAATGGATCTTGAGTTTTTAAGCCATTGCCTGTTATAACCAAAACTAAATCCTCATCTTTATTAATTTTTCCATTTTCAAGCATTTTAATTGTACAACCTAATGTCACTCCACCAGCAGTTTCTGTAAAAATTCCTTCAGTTTCTGCCAACAATTTCATCGCATTTACAATTTCCTCATCTGAAACATCTTCAGAGTAAGAATTAATATCATTTATTAAGTTTATTGCATTTATACCATCTGCAGGATTACCAATTGCTAAGGATTTTGCAATTGTATCAGGTTTGACAGGTTTAAATGCCTCCCACCCATTTTTTATAGCTGTGGATATTGGTGAGCATCCTGATGCTTGAGCACCATAAATTTTTGTATTGTTATCATCCACCATACCTAAATCAACCAATTCTCTTACTGATTTATAAATTTTAGTTAATAAAGATCCGGAAGCCATACATACAACAATATTTTTAGGCGCTTTCCATCCAAGTTGTTCAATAATTTCGTATCCAACGGTTTTAGAACCTTCAGCATAATAAGTTCTGAGATTTATATTTACAAAACCCCATTTATTAGAACCAATAACTTCTGTGCATAGTCTATTAACATCATCATAGTTCCCTTTCACGCCGACAACATTTTTCCCATATATAGATGTTCCAAGAATTTTAGCTTCCTCAAGATTTGATGGGATAAATATAAAACTTTTAAGGTTGGCTGATGCAGATTGTGCAGCTACAGAATTTGCTAAATTACCAGTTGATGCACAGCCAACTGTATCATATCCAAGTTCTACAGCTTTAGAAAGAGCAACTGCAACAACTCTATCTTTAAAAGATAAAGATGGAAAATTGACTCCATCATTTTTAATGTATAAGTTTTTTACACCTAAAATTTTTCCAAGATTATTTGCTTTAATAAGAGGAGTAAAGCCAGTATTAAGTCCTACAGTGGGTTCATTATCTAAAGGTAATAATTCTTTATATCTCCACATATTCTTAGGCCTTTTTGAAATCTTGTCTATCGTTAATTCCTTTTTAATCTTGTCATAATCGTAACTTGGCTCAAGAGGCCCAAAGCAATCATCACAAACGTATAGGGCTTGTTTTTCAAATTCACAAGCAGGACTACAATCTTTACATTTCAAACAAGTTACAAAAGACATAAAATGCTCCTAATTATCACGTAACTCGAAGAGGAAAGATTTTTGAACAAAAACCTTTTCTCCGTTTAGCATTTCTTTAAAGTCGTTGCAAGTAGAGTTAAATGACGACCTTGTGAATTATAATAAATTAATAAGAAAAAAACAACAAAAAGATTTAATTATGAAAGGTATAATAGATTTATGTATGAAAAAATAGAAGATAAAGGTCTTAATATTTATAGATTCTTAGTTGAGAATAGTGATAGAAATATTAACTACATACTTGAGTGTTCAAGAACTAAAGACTGTGTGATAATTGACCCTCTAGATAAAGATTCTATAGATAAAATTATAATTAACAATAATCTGAACCCTAAACTAGTTTTAAATACTCATGCGCACCCGGACCATATTGCATACAACTCATATTTTATGGAAAAATATAAAATAAAACTAAATGCACATAACATCTGTAAAGATCTATTCGTGCACGAATTTGATAACATATTTGAGAATGATATTATTAAAATCGGAGATTTAAAACTTAAGGTTTTACATACACCAGGACATTGCCCTGAACATATATCTTTGATAGTAAATAAATATATATTTTGTGGAGATACTATATTTGGATGTGGAGTAGGCAATGTAAAGTTTCGCGGAGATGTATCCATGCTATTTAGAACAATTCATCATAAAATGAAAAATTTACCCGATAATCTAAAATTATTGCCAGGACACGATTATCTTGAGAATAATTTGAAATTTTTAGATTCAATAATTGTTGATGATAATGATTTCGCATCCGAAATAAAAAATTTTTTATCAGACTGTAAAAATACTGAACTCTCAGAAGTCAAAGATATTAGATTCGAAAAAAAATATAATCCTTTCTTTAGGATTGATGAATTTTCTTTCTTAGATTTGCTTAAAACTTCAGATGAATTTAGTAATTTGAATATGGAGCAAAGATTTAAACTGCTGAGAGATATGAGAGATGAGTGGTAAAAAAAATGAAAAAATCAAAAGTTTTTAGTGAACTCGATAGACTATGTAGAGATGAAATTATGCTTATGGATGGTCCATTGGGCACTATGGTTCAAAAACATAAGTTGCAAGAAGAAGACTATAGAGGAGATTTGCTAAAAAATCATAGTTTAGATTTAAAGGGTAATAATGAAATACTAAATATTACACGCCCTAATATTATTAAAGAAATTCATAAATCTTATATCAACTCTGGCTCTAAAATTATAGAAACAAATACTTTTGGTGCAACATCAATCGCACAATCTGACTATAAATTAGAACATCTTGTAGAGAAGATGAATATAGAATCTGTAAAAGTTGCAAAAGATGCTATAGATGAGAGTGATAGCGATATTGATAAATCAAAGATTTTTATTGCTGGAGCTATGGGGCCAACCAATAGAACTGCTTCAATCTCTCCTGACGTTGAAGATCCAGGAAAACGAAATGTAACTTTTGACGAACTTGTAAATGCATATTATATTCAAGCAAAAAGCTTGCTAGTTGGTGGTGTTGATATATTTCTACCAGAAACAACTTTTGATACATTAAACCTTAAAGCTGCTTTATTCGCCTTGGAAAATCTATTTGAAGAGGTTGGAGAGAGATTCCCGGTATTCATTTCGGTCACTTTTTCCGATAAGTCTGGAAGAACTCTGTCTGGTCAAACCATTAGAGCTTTTTGGGAATCAATAAGGCATGCAAATCCTTATTCAGTTGGTATGAACTGCGGCCTTGGAGCTGGTTCTTTAATCGGATATGTGAAAGAACTGAAAAATTATGCAAATTGTAAAGTATTTTGTTATCCAAATGCGGGCCTACCAAATCCATTATCAGATACAGGTTATGACGAATTACCTGAAGACACTGCAAAAGCCTTAACTCCATATTTTGAAAACAATATTTTAGATTTTGTTGGTGGATGCTGTGGTACTACTCCTGATCATATCTTTGAAATTTCCAAAGTTTTGAAGAAATTTAAGCCTGTAAGTTCATCTCCTAAGAAGCTGCTTCCTTCATTTAGTGGTCTAGAGCCTTTAGAGCTTAACAATATAAATAATTTTTTTGTAATAGGTGAAAGAACTAATATTACAGGCTCCCCAAAATTCTGTAAGCTAATTAAAGACGAAAATTATGAGGAGGCAATGGAGATAGCTAAACAGCAGGTTCAAAATGGAGCTCACATAATTGATATTAATTTTGATGAAGGTATGCTGGACGGCGAGAAATGTATGCAGAAATTTTTAAATTTAATTGCTTCAGATCCTGACATAATTAAAGTTCCGTTGATGATAGATAGTTCAAAATTTAGTGTAATCGAATCTGGATTAAAATGTATTCAAGGTAGAGGTATTGTAAATTCCATTAGTCTAAAGGAGGGCGAAGAGGAGTTTCTTAAACAAGCCAAAATAATACAGAAATATGGAGCATCAGTGGTTGTAATGGCGTTTGATGAAAGTGGCCAGGCAACAGAAATTGATACAAAAGTTAATATATGTAAAAGAGCTTATGATCTGCTAACTCAAAAAGTTAATTTTAATGCAACTGAAATAATTTTTGATCCAAACATATTGACAATTGCAACCGGCATTGAAGAGCATAAAAAATATGCAATTAATTTTTTAGAAAGTATTCCAAAAATTAAAAAATTATGTCCAGGTGCGATGGTGAGTGGTGGAATCAGTAATTTGTCTTTTGCGTTCAGAGGCAACAATAAAGTAAGAGAAGCTATGCATTCAGTATTTTTATACCATGCAAAAAAAGCAGGATTGGATATGGCCATTCTTAATGCAGGAATGCTAGAAGTCTATGAAGAAATAGATCAAAAACTTCTTAAATTAATAGAAGATGTTATTTTTGATAGAGAGCAGTCTGCCACAGAAAATTTAATTGAGTTTGCAAGTTCGATAGGAGTAAATTCGAACGGAGTAAAGAAAACAGAGGATTGGCAGTCTATGGATTTGAACGATAGAATTTCCCATCAAATAATAAAGGGCATTACAACTAATATCGAAGAAGACGTGGAAGAAGCAAGAGGTTTATATGAGTCACCATTAGAAATCATTGAAGGACCCCTAATGGATGGTATGAAATATGTTGGAGATCTATTTGGCGAGGGAAAAATGTTTCTTCCTCAAGTTGTTAAAAGCGCAAGAGTTATGAAGAAGGCCGTGAATTATCTCGAGCCTTTTATGGAAAAAGACAAAGTTCAGGGTACCTCGGCTGGTAAAATGTTAATAGCAACAGTTAAGGGCGATGTTCATGATATAGGTAAAAATATTGTATCTGTTGTAGCTCGTTGTAATGGATTTGAAGTTAGAGATCTAGGCGTCATGGTTAATTACGACACAATTCTTGAAAATATTAATGATTTTAAGCCGGACGTTGTTGGTTTGAGCGGTCTAATAACTCCATCTTTAGATGAAATGATAAGTAACTTAGATAAATTAAATTCTGACGGCTTCAATCTTCCAGTTTTAATTGGTGGAGCTACTACCAGCAAAGCTCATACAGCTATAAAAATGGCACCAAATTATGAGAATGGGGTAGTAGTACACGTTCCTGATGCATCATTGGTTGTTGGAGTTTGTCGAGAACTGCTTAATGAAAAAACGTCTCATAAATATATTGATAATTTAAAAGATGACCAAGCTTCAACAATTAAAAGGTATAAAAATTCAAAAAAAATAAATTTTGTTGATATTGATGAGGCTCGATCCAAAAAATTTAAATTAAATGAAAAGAATATCCTTAACAAGACAAAGAACTTTAATTTAAATGAATGGATATTTGATATAAATTCCCTAAGAGAATATATTGACTGGTCGCCTTTTTTTTGGGCATGGGAAATAAAAGGTAATTTTCCAAAGTTATTAAAATCTCCAAAATATTCCAAGCAAGTGAAAGAACTGTTCGATGATGCGAATAAAATGCTGGATATTCTATCTAAGGAAAAAAATATTAACATTAAGGGGTTGTCTCAGAATTGGAAGTGTTATAGTCAAAATGAATCTGTAATCTTGGTCGACTATAATAAAGGAGAAAAGGTAGAAGAATTTAATTTTCTAAGACAGCAAGTTAAAAAAAGCAAATTAAAGGAAATATATTACTCCCTGTCGGACTTTATTTCCCCAAATTTAAATTCAGAGGATGTTATAGGGGCATTTGTTGTTACCGCAGGTCAAGAAATTGAAGATTTTGCAAATAAATTTGAAAAGTCAGGAGATGATTATTCCTCTATTCTTATTAAAGCTCTGGCTGATAGACTTGCCGAGGCGTCTGCAGAATTACTTCATGAAAAAATGAGAAAAGATAATGGATCAAATGAGGATTATTCTAATGATGAGCTTATAAAAGAAAAATATGCGGGAATAAGACCTGCACATGGATATCCTGCATGTCCTGATCATTCAGAAAAAGACAAGATTTGGAGATTGTTAGATGTTGAGAATAAATTAAATGTTAATCTTACAGAGAATTATGCAATTTATCCCCCTTCTTCTATTTCAGGGTTGTATTTTTATAATCTTGATGCTAAATATTTTAGTGTAGGTAAAATAAACGATGATCAATTTAAACATTATGCCGAGAATTCTAATATAGACATAAAAAAACTAAAAAGTATCCTACAGAATAATTTAGATAGTTAAATGGATTTAAAAGAAGACCTAGATAAGAAACTTCAAAATAAACAATCAATAGATGAATGGTTAAAATCATATCAAAATGCAATAAATGTACTTAATAGCTCATATATCGATGAAGACTCAATCAAAATCTTCTTATTATCGTCAAACCAAATAGTTCATTTTAATAATTTTGTTAATATTTTGTATAAAGATTCAAAATTGCCTACATCTAAAAATAAATATTATAAAAAAATTTTTAAATATTCGATTGGCGAATCTATTGATGGAAGATCAAAAAAATCCCCAATAAAGGAATTTCCAATTGGTGAGTGGTTAGAGTGCCTCCATGTTATAACAATGTGGTTGAATGAAAAAAATGAAACGGCATCTCTTGACGCAAAAATTGAATACATTGGCTGTTCAGCAGAATTAAATGTAGATGGTGGAATGAATGATCTTAAGGATATAGTTAAAAATTTTCTCCATGATTATGGATTTGAAAATAAGGATATTTAAAATAATCACATTTAACTTAATTCATCAACTATGTCATTGATATTTTTAAATAATTGATTTCTTGTTACCTGTTTTCCAGTCCCAAATTTGATTGCATTTTGCTTTAAATTTTCATTAATATGGGGGTAATATCCAACTGAGAATATATCTTTATTTTTAATCAAATCTTTTAATTCGATTGATTTTACTAAATCGTCTGAAAAATCAACTATCAATAATGAACAGTTTTCATTTGAAAGTATATTTTCAATCTCTTTTCGGTTTTTTACCTGAACAAGGTTGTATTTGTTAACATTAATTTTTGATTTCAGTCTAGAAAAATACATAATATCTTTTGTTACAACTGGTATAATCATATTAAATTTTTACTTTTATTATGTGTAAATTCAATACTATATCTTTAGATGCAGCTGATACATTATTCTTCATTAAAAAGGGCTTAGGTAATACTTATTATGAAATTCTAAAAAAATATACAAATAAATTTGAACCAAAAGAAATTTCAAATTGCTTCAAAAAATATTTCAATTCAAGACCTGGTCTTTATTTTACTGGACTCAAAGGTTCTGAGTTGGAAAATGCAGAAAAAAAATGGTGGTATAGACTCGTAAAAGATATTTTTGATGAATTGGGTATGTTTGAATCATTTGATGATTATTTCAATGATCTATATAAGCACTTTGAATTTGATGCTTGGGAGATCTTTGATGATACTATTCCTTTTTTGAAAGAGCTAAAGAGAAAGGGATTTAAAATAATTATTACTTCTAATTTTGATTCAAGAATATTTAAAGTTTGTGATGGATTAGGAATATCTCCATACATAGATCATTTCACTATCTCATCTCAATCTGGTTGTGCAAAGCCAGATAAAGATTTTTTTCATAAATCGTTAAATGATTCTGGATCAGATATCAAGACTACAATACATATTGGGGATAATCCTGAATTAGATTATAATGCTTGTAAGAAAATTGGACTCAAAGCTTTTTTGATTGACAGAGATGAAAAAATTAATGGAGATTATGTAATTAATTCTTTATCATCAGTTCTAGGGAAAATATAAAATTATGAATCCTAATCTTCTAGCATTAATAGTAGCAGCAATTTGGGGCTTAGCGCCAATTTTTGAAAAAATGAGCCTCAAAGAACTAAATCCAATGTTTGTCTTATTTGTGAGGTTTGTTTTAGTAACATGTCTAATTCTTCCTTTCTATCTTACATCAAATAGTTTTTCTAGTATTCTATCCCTAAACTTAAAAAATATTTTATTAATTTTAATTCCAGGAGTTCTCGCTGTTTTAGGTATTTATTTATATTTTAATGCTTTAGTTGGTAGCTCAGCAAGTAAAATTGTTCCTTTAACTGCAACATATCCTCTTTTTACTTGTTTTTATGGATATTTATTTCTAAAAGAACAAATAACTTTAGAAACAATAATTGGCACTGCTTTAATAATATTAGGAGTATTTGTACTTAATTATAGTGATTATTTTAAGCCTTAATTAGTCCTTTTTTTGCTATATAAGTAGTGAAGTAAGATATAATTAAATTTGCTCCTGCTCTTTTTATTGATAATAAAGACTCCACAATTGCTTCATCCAAATCAATTATATTGTTTTTAGAAGAATAAATAAGCATGGAATATTCACCGCTTACCTGATAAGCAACAACTGGAAGATATGTATTTGCTTTAACTTTTGTAATAATATCAAGATAAAAAATTGCAGGTTTAATCATCAGCATATCTGCACCCTCAGCCTCATCTTCAATAATTTCTTTTAGAGCTTCATCAGAGTTTGCAGGATTTATCTGATAAGTTTTTTTATCGCCAGACTTTGGAGCAGAGTTTAGTGCATCTCTAAAAGGTCCATATAGTGATGAACAATATTTAGCAGCATATGAAATTATTCCAACATATTTAAAATTTTCTTTATCTAAATTGTTTCTAATTTTCAAAATTCTTCCATCCATCATATCGGATGGAGCAACAAAGTCTGCACCAGATTTGGCATGTAAAATTGCTTGTTTCACTAAAATATCAACAGTTTTATCATTCAATATTTTTCCATTTCTTAGTATGCCATCATGACCATCAGAGTTGTAAGGATCAAGTGCAATATCAGTAATAAGTACTAGTTCCGGAAATTCTTTTTTGATTTTCTTAATAGCTTTTGGAATTAATCCTTTAGGGTTGAGCGCTTCAGTAGCATTCTTATTTTTTTTATTCTCTTCAATCGATGGAAATATAATTATACTTTTAATACCCATGGAAACCATTTTTTTAATATCTTTTATTTGAAGATCAATTGATTTTCTCTCAATCCCTTCCATTGTTTTAATTTTTTCTCTTTTATTATTGCCACTAATCAAAAAAATTGGTTGAATAAGATTGTCTAAGTGAAGCTTATTTTCACTAACCATTTCTCTTATATTTTTACTTTTTCTTAATATTCTTCCTCTTTTAATCATCAATAAATTATATTCACTTTTAAATTTAATTAAAGCTATGCTTTTTCTTATTTTAAATTATCATCATATACATGAATCAGATGAAAATTATTATTTTTGATTTTGACGGTGTAATTTTAGATTCTGAAAATTCGCATTTTATAGCATTTAATGAAGGCTTAAAAAAACTCAACATCAATATTTCGGAACATGAATACTATTCAAAGTATATCTCCCTTGATGACAGAGGTGTTATTACTAATGTAGTCAATGATAAAAATATCTCTGTTACTAATGAAGAAATAGATATGATTATAAAGAATAAGAATGACTATTTTGAATCAAGATTGATTGATAATTCAAAACTTTTTCCTGGCGTTGAAGAATTAATTATCCAATTATCAAAAAATTTTGTACTATCTATTGGTTCTGGTGCAAATAGATCCGAGATAATTAAAACTTTAAAAAATAATAATATTTATGATTATTTTGAAATAATAGTTTCAGCAGATGAGGTCAATAATCCTAAACCAAATCCAGAAACCTATAATAGAGTTTTAGATAATATAAATACCGATTTTAATATAAATGAAATAATTGTAATAGAAGACTCACCAGGTGGCATAGAGGCTGCAAAATCTGCGGGCTTAAAGTGTATTGCAATAACTAATACATTCGACAATAAAGAACTTGGGAAAGCTGATATTATAGTTAGTAATTATGAGGATATTTTAAAATATTTGACCTCATAACAAAATCGTTTTTAGAACAATATTTGCTGATGTAATAAATTCATCTAATATTAATTTTTCGTCTACAGTATGAAACTCTCTCATTCCAGTTCCAAGGTTTACAGTACTTATTTTATTTTTAACAAAAAAATTGGCATCTGCTCCGCCACCAGTTTCAACTATATTTGTTTTATAATTCAATTCTTCGCTTGCTTTTAAAACTCTTTTTACAATTTCATTATTTCGTGAAATATTTATGGAATCATATATTCTTTCCTTTTTAAAGATAATAGAGAATTTAGGATTAATTTTTTTATATTTCTTCTCAATTATTTTAAGGTTCTTTTTAATTTGATTTAAAATTTTTAAAATAACAGATTCTCTATGACTTCTAATTTCACATTGTATTGATGTTTTACCTGGCACAATATTTATTGCAGAACCACCTTTAATTTTACCTATATTCAGAGTTGTATCTTTATAGATTCTTCCAATTTTTATTTTACTTATAACCTCTGAGGCAATTTTAATGGAACTTATACCTTTTTCTGGATTTATACCAGAATGGGATTCAACTCCTAGTATATCTATTGAAAAATAGTCAGATGATGGACCTTTTAAAACTAATCTGCTGGGGCTTGTGCTATCCAATACAATTCCAGATTTTGATTTTAACAATTTATAGTTTAGAAATTTTGCACCCAGTAGACCAATTTCTTCACAAGTTGTAATTGCAGCTTCTAAATTTACATGAGGATATTTTTTTTCAACTAGAGTTTCAAAAACCTCTAGTATTATTGCTAGCCCACTTTTATCATCAGCACCTAAAATTGTGTTTCCGCCACTTTCAATATGATTTTTCTTTATTACGGGCTTAATTCCATTACCGGGTACCACGGTATCCATATGTGAAGAAAGAACAAAGAATTTTTTACTATTATTGTTTTTTTTATATATTATTAGGTTACCCACATTTGAACCTGTTAATTTTTTTGAATTATCAAATTTATATTTAAGTTTTAATTTTTTAATTTTTTTTTCAATGTAGCTAGCTACGTTTTTTTCATTTCTAGACTCACTATCGATTTTTACTAAATCAGTAAATGTCTTAATTAATCTCTTTTCATTAATCATATATGCCTCTCTCTTCCTATTAATTGTAAACAACATTCATAAATTATCTCTGATAATGTAGGATGGGGATAAACAGTATTAATTATACTTTCAATTGACAGATCATTCGACATTAAGATGTTAAGCTCTGAAATCATTTCCGTTGCTCCTTTTCCTATTATATGTGCTCCTAAGATCTTAAATTCTTTATCAACCATTATTTTACAAAAACCTCTATTTTCTCCTTGTGCAATTGATTTTCCATTTGATTTGAAAGGCGTTATTGCCTTTTTAAAATTAATTTGATTTTCTAGTAAACTATCTTCAGTGCTCCCTATAGTTGCAATTTCAGGCTGACAATAGACACAGCTTGGAACTGAGATCTTAGTATTAATTTTATCACCGTAAATATTATCTATAATTCTGAAACCATCAAAGCTAGCTCTGTGTGCCAACATTGGCCCCTCAGTAACATCTCCAATAGCGAAAATATTTTCTATGTTAGTTTTATAATTTGAATCAGTTATTATGAAATTTTTATTGTTTAATTTAATATTTAATGATTCTATATCTAGCCCTTCGGTTAATGGCTGTCTTCCGGTAGCCACTAAAATTTTCTCATAAAAAAATTTACTATTGTTTATATTTACATCTATATTATCTTTATTTTTCTTATTAATACTGACTTTTGAATTCTCCTCTATTTTTATGCCTTTACCTTTAAAATTTTTTTTCAGCTCATTTATTATTTCAGTATCCATTACACTTAAAATAGACTTTTGATCTTCTACAATGGTTACTTCGGATCCCAAAGAATTAAAAAAGAATGCAAATTCAATTCCTATATATCCTCCTCCTACAATAAGAATGCTTTTAGGTAAATTTGAAAGCTGTAATATACCATCACTGTCATAAATAATATTATTATCTGGCATTATATTTTTTGGATTTTTAGGGATTGAGCCTGTTGAAATTATAAATATATCAGAATTGTATACTTCTTCTTTTTTATTATATAAAACTTTAATAGTTTTTTTATCTTTAAATTTAGCATTCCCATTGATATAAGTAATTTTTTTATTATTTATTAAATATTCTAATCCACTTAATAATCTTCTTATATTTTTTTGACTATTTTTGATTATTTCATCAAAATTTATTGATAAATTGGAAATATTAAAGAGTTTGTTCTGATTTTTTAAAATATCTGAATAGAGCTCAGCACTTTTTAATAGTGATTTAGTAGGAATGCATCCTAAGTTTAAACAAGTCCCTCCTAAGGATTTCTTTTCAACTAACAGGACTCTGAGACCTTTTCTTTCTGCCTCAATTGCAGCAGTATAACCCCCTGGGCCTCCACCAATTATACAAACATCAAAATTATTCATTTGATAATTTAATAATTTCCCCATTAATAAATTTTGATTCTTTTGCTATTAACATTTCAATTGCATTGAAAATTTGAATAGGCTTTATCCATTTACTAAAATTAGCATTTGGCATCTCTTGCCTGTTAACTGGAGTATCTATTGTATCAGTCATTATTGAATTAACTCTAATGCTATATTTTTCGAATTCTATAGCCATTGATTTTGATAAATTTAATAAAGCTGCCTTTGAACTACTGTATGCGCAAACTCCTGCAACTGGATTTTCTGCATAGGGTGTTAACATATTTATAATACTTTTATTTGAAGAAGAGGCCAAGATTTTTGGAGAATATTTGCAAATATTAAAAACACTATATAAATTTATATCCATCATTTTTTTTATATCATTTATATCTGAACTAATTAGATCTTTATATAAAAACCCACCAACTAAATTAACTACCGAGTCAAAATGTATTTTTAAACTCGTGACGATTTTTGCTATATCCTTTTCAGATAATAAATCACATTTTATTGCATTGATGAATTCTAAATCCTTTTTACCAATGAAATCCAATTCTTTATGATATTTATATGTCGTATAAACTATATAATTATTTTTCTTTAGTAAGGGTATTAGTGTACGACCAAGATTGCCTGTCAGCCCAGTGAAAAGTATTTTATGTTGTTGTTCCACTTTTTTACTCTATCATAGTATTATTTTTAATAAAATTACAAAAAATTTGAGTGTATTATAAAGTTATGGATATGCAAATAAGAGCTGAAACCCCAAGGGCTAAGAAAGGATGGGGTATGGGCTCTACAATGATGTCAGGAGATTCAAAAATAAGAGGAGTAAAACTTTTAATAACAGAATATAGAGATATCGAGGATAAAAACGTAAAGATAATCAAACGACTTGGTGAAGTTTTTAGTAAAAACTTAACTGACTACGATGAAATAGAGATTACATTTGAGGATTATGGACTTAAGATGGTTAAAACTATAAAGCAAGAAAATTATAATACAGATACATGGGATAAATGGGTTCTTTTTTCGAGAAAAATCTATGATAATATGAATAAAGTTTTGACGGGGAATTAATTGAGCAAAGATTATAATGAAACATTAAACTTACCAAAAACCGATTTTCCCATGAGGGCTAATTTGCCTCAAAACGAACCAAAACTTATTAAGTATTGGGATGATATAAAATTATATAAACTTCTTCAATCAAAATCAGGGGAGTCTTTTGAATTACATGATGGCCCACCTTTCGCCAATGGCAGTATCCACATGGGACATTGTCTAAATAAAGTTTTAAAAGACATAATAATTAAATTTAATTCTATACTAGGAAAATCTATTAGATATGTTCCTGGTTGGGATTGTCATGGACTTCCAATCGAACACCAGGTAACAAAAAAACTTAAATCTAAGGATATTACTAAGTTAGAAATTAGGAATTTATGTAAAGAATATGCGATGAAATTTGTTAATAAGCAAAAAGAAGAGTTCATTAGACTTGGTGTAGTATCCGATTGGAATAATCCTTATCTGACTATTAATCCAAGCTTTGAAGCCAATCAAATTTCAGTTTTCTCTGATATGTTTTTGAAGGGATATATTTACAGAGGAATGAAGCCAGTTAATTGGAGCCCTAGCTCACAAACTGCTCTTGCTGAGGCGGAACTAGAATATCCTGATAATCATATTTCAAAAAGCGTTTATGTAAAGTTCCCAGTTCTGAAAAAAACATATCCAAATGAAATTAAAGAAACGTGCGACAATCTCAACTTTCTTGTATGGACAACTACTCCATGGACATTGCCTGCAAATAAAGCTTTGTCTTTAAACCAAGATTTTGTTTATGGTATATATGAAATAGGAAATGAACAAATTATCATTGAATTAGATCTTGCTATCAAATTGAATGATAAAAGTGATTTAAATTTAAATAAAATCAATGAAATTTCTGGAAAGACATTGCTAGAAATGAAATATTTATCTCCTTTAACCCAAGAGGAGTGCAGTGTTTATAATGCTGAATATGTAACTAAAGATACAGGTACAGGAATAGTACATACTGCACCTGGTCATGGTGTAGATGACTACAGCACTGGCATTAAAAATAATCTCGATATTTTTTCTCCTGTTGATAAGTATGGAAAATTTACTGATGATGTACGTGAAGAATTACAAGGACTTAGTGTTTTGAATGAAGGAAATCTAAAGGTAATAGAATTGTTAGATAATGAAAATTATTTATTTTTTTCTGAGGATTATAATCATAAATATCCTTATGATTGGCGGACTGGCAAGCCAACTATTTTTAGATCAACTTACCAATGGTTTGCATCTGTAGATAAGTTTAGAGAACAAGCACTCGGTGAAATTGAAAAAGTTAAATGGTATCCGACCCAATCTATGAAACGAATAAGGTCTATGATATATGAAAGATCAGACTGGTGTATATCTAGGCAAAGATCATGGGGTTTGCCAATACCAGTTTTTTACTATAAGGAATCAAATGAAGCTTTCATTAATAAAGAGATATTAAATAAAATTATTGATATTTTTAAAAATGAAGGATCAAACTCTTGGTGGGAAAAAGATGTCGACTATTTTTTACCAGATAAATATAAAGACCATTCTGAAAAACTGGTGAAAGGGACCGATACATTAGATGTTTGGTTTGATTCTGGTTCGTCTTGGAAGTCGGTATTAAATGAGAAATCATATCCTGCAGATTTATACTTAGAAGGTAATGATCAACATCGAGGATGGTTTCAGAGTAGTCTTTTAACATCAGTAGCAACAAATGGTATTTCTCCATATAAATCAGTCTTAACTCATGGATTTGTTGTTGATAGTAAAGGCCAAAAGATGTCAAAATCAAAGAATAACGTTGTTGAACCAGATAAAATTATTAAGCAGAGCGGTGCTGACATACTAAGGCTATGGGTTGCATCTGAGGACTACTCATCCGAGGTAAGGCTGTCAGACACCATATTAGATGGAATCAAAGATAAATATAAAAAACTAAGAAATACTCTTAAATTTTTATTAGGTAACATTAATGATTTTGAAGAAAAAGATTTTGTAGATTTTGAAAAAATGGAAGAAATTGATCAATGGATATTGATAAAATTATCAAATCTGAAGAAAGACTATATAGAGTATTTTGAAAAAAACTTATTTCATCAAGGTATATCTAAAGTGTTAAATTTTACAGCAAACGAATTAAGTTCTATATATTTAGACATACAAAAAGATATTTTATATACCTTCTCAATCAAATCTCATCAAAGGAAATCAACTCAATCCGCAATCGTGAATATTTTTAGAGAAATAACTTTAATGTTGTCACCTGTTATATCATTTACAACCGAAGAGGCTTGGAAACATTTTAACCAAAACAAATCTTCTATTTTTCAACAGACACTTTCAAGTGATTTCCATAAAGATGAAGAAACAGAAATTAAATGGAATAGATTGATGGAGTATAGGACAATTTTCCTGAAGGAGATAGAAATTAAAAGATCTGAAAAGATAATTGGAAGCTCTTTAGAAGCTAAAATTTTAGTATCATGCCCAGTTAGTCATAATGAATTTTTAAAAGAAAATTTAGTTAATCTTCAAAAAGTATTAATGGTTGCTGAGCTTGATTTGTCTGATCTTCAAAGTGATGAAGTAAGATGTGATGTCAAAAAAACTAAAGCTCCCAAGTGTGTAAGATGTTGGAACTATAGTTTTCAAAGAGGCCCTGATGATAAAAATATTTGCTTAAAATGTCATGAGCAGCTTATTCTTTAAATTTTTAAGTTATAATATTTTTAAGTGAATACTAAAAAACATCATGTTGTTGTTATAGGGGCTGGATTTGGCGGTTTATATGCAGTCAAGCAATTTGTTAATACTGATATTGATGTAACTCTTATAGATCGCAGAAATTTTCATCTATTTCAACCTTTACTTTATCAGGTTGCAACTGGGACTATATCTGCACCTGATATTAGTGCTCCAATCAGATCTATTTTTGGCGATAAAAAAAATATTACAGTAAGACTTGATATAGCTAATGGAATAGATCCCTACAATAGATATGTCCAAACAAGAAACCATGCAAGAATTAGATATGATGATTTAATTGTTGCGACCGGAGTAAGTCATCATTATTTTGGTAATGATGAATGGGAGAAGCATGCGCCAGGTTTAAAGTCAGTTGAAGATGCATTCGAAATGAGAAGGAAAATCTTTACGGCTTTTGAGCAAGCGGAAAATGAAACCGACCCACTGAGAAGAAAACAGTTATTAACTTTTGTTATTATAGGTGGGGGCCCGACTGGTGTGGAGCTTGCCGGAGCGCTAGCAGATTTAGCTTTTAAAACATTGGATGGGCATTTTCACAATATCAATACCAAAAAAGAGTGTGAAATATATTTAATTGAAGCCTTACCTCAAGTTTTGCCAACATTTGATAAGAAATTATCTGAGATTACGAAAAAATATTTAGAGAGAATGGGAATAAAAGTTTTGACTGATTCCAGAGTGACAGAAATTACCTCTGATACAGTTGCATTTGAAAAGAATAAGGAAAGACAAGTTATCGAAACAAAGACAACTCTCTGGGGTGCAGGCGTTAAGGCATCTGCTTGGGGAATGATCTTGTCTGAAGCAGCTGATGCTCAAGTAGATAGGGTGGGTAGAGTTCTTGTTAAAAAAGATTTTTCCATTCCGAATTATAGTAATATTTTTGTAATTGGTGATTTAGCTAGATTTCAAGACTCCAAAAATGAATTTATACCCGGGGTTGCTCCTGCGGCTATGCAGGCTGGAGAATATGTTGCAAAACTTATTAAAAATCGAGTTAATGGTGATAAATCTTTTAAAGAATTTGAGTATAAAGATAAAGGAAATCTTGCAGTAATTGGAAGGAATAGGGCAGTCGCTGATCTAGGATTTTATAAAGCTCAGGGTTTTGTAGCATGGCTCTTGTGGTTATTTGTTCATATTTGTTTCCTAATAGGTTTTGATAATAAAGTTTCAGTATTAATAAAGTGGGCTTTAAATTATTTTAATCAAGATAAGGGGACCCGTCTTATATTTGTAAAATAATAAATATGATTAGAAAAAAAAATATTTATACCAAAGGAATAACTAAAAATTTCAGAATTAGTAGATCAAAAGTTGATTTACATATAAAATGTAAGCGGTGTTTTTGGCTTGATAGAGTTAAAGGACTTGGCATGATACAGCCTCCTAGCTTCACACTTAATAATGCCGTTGATAATTTGCTTAAAAATGAATTTGATTTTTATCGTTCTGCCAAAAAGAAACATCCAATATTTATTAAAAATGATCTTAATATCATACCTTTTTCACATCCTAACCTAAATGAATGGAGAGAGAATTTTAAAGGAATATCATATACAGACACGGAATTAGATTTGGTTTTTACTGGAGCAATTGATGATCTATGGATTAATTTAGACACTGGAAAATTAATTGTTGTTGACTATAAGGCCACTTCTAAAGAAGGAAGAATAAGCATTTCAAATAGTGGTTGGTGGCCTGCTTATAAACGTCAAATTGATTTTTATAGTTTTCTCTTGATTAAGAATGATTTAGAACTTGAACCCTATGGCTTTTTTCTTTATGCAAATGCAATCAAAGATGGATCTTTTGAAAAAAAATTAAAATTCAATTTACAACTTATCAAATATGAATACGACATAGAATGGATACCAAATAAACTTAAAGAATTAGCTTCAACTTTAAATAATGAAAATATGCCGGAGGGTTCTAAAAGCTGTGATCATTGCTCGTATTTTGAAGACAGACAAATCTCTTATAGAAGGCTAGACTATGGCCAAAATCTAGAGCTTTTCGATTGAAATAATTTTTAAGAACCTGTGTTTTTCTAAAAATAAATTGTATTATATTTGAGTTAGATGAAATTTTTCTTTTGGACTCTAGTTTTAGTATCTGCCTTATTGTTTGTATCCCCAGTTTATAGTCTTTATAAAATCGGAATTGGCATAAAAGAAAAAGACAAAGAAGTATTAAATGGATATATTCTTTGGAACGAATTACAAAAAAATGTTAAAAAAGATGTCAGAAGATTTTTAAAAAAAAGAGCTAAAGAGAGAAAAAAGGATATCGATAATCCGATAGATGGTATTTTTGAAGATATTAAAAGAGTAGGAGAAAAAGTTTTTGGTGGAACTGCTCTAGATATTGCAGTAGATAAGATTATAACTCCAGATGGCATAATTAAACTTGTCGAGCTTAAAGAAAGAAGTAAAAATATTAAAAAGAATGAAAATAGTAAAAATATTGAAAAAAGTAATATTAAAACTGAAAAAAAATTATTTAATATTGAGGGCTATTCTTTAGAAACTTTTAAGTTTTCCGGTTTTAAAAACTTTGAAGCTAAAATTATAACTCCTGATGGAGACATAGCTTTAAAGATGCGGTTAATATTTCCGAGATGGCATTTGTACTTTATTCAGTCAGATGAATTATCTAGTAAAATTGCATCAAAAATTGAGCAATCAGTTGATTTATTAAAAAATTTAAAAAAGGGTTATGATCAACAATAATGTCTCAAAAAAATGTTTTAGATCAAAATATTGAACTTTGTTGTACTTCTCCAATGACAGGTTTTTACCGAGATGGATTTTGTAATACCGGTGATGAAGATAAAGGGCTGCATTTAGTTTGTATACAGGCTTCTAATGAGTTTTTACAATTCTCTAAAAGTGTTGGTAATGATCTTACAACACCTATAGCAGATTTTGACTTTCCAGGTCTTAAGGCTGGTGATAAATGGTGTGTTTGCGCTTATAGGTGGTTAGAAGCATACGAAAATAATTGCGCTCCAAAAGTTTATATATTATCTACAAATCATAAAGTGCTTGAGATAATTCCTCTAGATATTCTAAAAAAATTCTCGGTTGATCTTGGATAATGGAAAAAAGAATATCATTATTAATGCTCTTAGGTTTTTTACTGGCTATCCCATCATCTTTCCTGATTCCTGATGTTGTAATCTCTTCAAAAATTATAGGTGATCTATTCATTTCGACCTTGAAGCTAGTCGTTCCATTTATAATTTTTATTTCTATATCATATTCAATAGCATCATTTGACACCAATACAAAGCTCAAAAAAATGATTCCGCTAACAATTGTTCTCTATATCTTATCTACAACTATTTCAATATCTTTCTCTTTAGCTATTTCGAGTCAAGTTAATTTTCCTATCAATGAGGCGTTAATATCAGAATTAAATTTTAATAATTTTGAAAGGTTAGATGTTAAGGATTCAATTAAGCCACTAGGTTTTGACTTATTTAAGTTACCATCCTTGATACTTGATGGTAATCCTTTAGCCATAATGATCATGGCTATTTTTTTTGGAATAATTATTAAAATTATTAAAAATTCGACAATTATTAAAATTTTAAAAAAATCAAACAATTTTGTTTTGTCATCAATTCTTTATTTTATGTGGCTTGCACCTTTTGCAATTTTCTCCCTGTTTGGAAATTTATTAGTCACTATTGATTATGATATTTTATATCTATTATTGAAGTTTACTTTAATCGCAATAGCAATATTTTTATCGTATTTTTTGTTATTCTATGGATCCATAATACAATTTCTACTTAAAGAAAATTTTTATAAATTTTTTAAAAATATTAAAAATACCCTTTTTTTTGCATTTGTATCGTCAAGTAGTTCCGCGACCATACCCCTCACTTTAAAAACCGCAGAAAAAAATCTTAAAATAAATAATCAAATCAGTAATTTTGTAATTCCAATAGGAGCAACAGTAAATATGGATGGCTCAGCAATATATCTTGGTTTGTCTGCAGTCTTTGTATCAAATCTGATAGGCCTTAGCCTATCTTTTGATGAATATTTACTAATTTTAGTAACAGCAACTATCGGGAGTATTGGTGCTGCAGGTGTACCCTCAGTTGCCTTAGTTATGATGACGGTAGTGTTTACTTCAGTTGGTATACCCGTAGAGGCAATTTCATTAATTGTAGGTGTTGATAGGTTACTCGATATGTTCCGAACTGCATTAAATGTTGCTGGAGATTTGGTAATTACAAAAATTGTAGATAGGTTTTCCTAGCTTGTGATAAATGTTTAATTAGTTAATATTAATAAGTGTTTAATCTTATTAAGAAAATTATTGATTTTTTGAATAATCTAGACAAAAGAGGCTCTAATGGTGGAACTGATCCTGTTACAATAGATCAAGATTCAAAGGATAGTTTTAAAAAGCTATTTGTTGTTCTACCTGTTCTTTTGGGAATTTTTGCAATTTATAGTAGTTTTTACACAATAGACCCTGGAGAGATTGGAGTCATACAAAGGTTTGGTAAATTATCAAGCTACTCTGATCCTGGATTACATTTAAAAATTCCTGTAGTAGATAAGTTGACTATAGTTGATGTAGAAAAAGTTAGAAGAATCGAAATTGGTTTTAGATCAGATAGATCTAGAATTAGTATTGTACAAGAATCTTTAATGATTACTAAAGATGAAAATATTGTTGATGCTCAAGCAATTATACAGTGGAAGATTAAGGATCCAGGAAATTATCTCTTCAAAGTTTGGAACGTAGAATCCACAATTAAAAGCACTGCAGAGGTGGCTTTAAGAAGCTCTATGGGTGTAACAAATATAGATGATGCCTTAACTACTGGTAGAGATCTTATACAATCTAATACCAGAGCTTTCCTTCAAAAACTCTTAGATTCTTACTCCTCAGGTGTTGCAATAACTGATGTAAAGCTTCAAATAGTTGATCCTCCAGAAGAAGTTAAAGATGCTTTCAATGAGGTTGTTAGAGCTAAAGAAGACAAAGAAAAATTAATCAATAATGCAAAAGGATATTTTGAAGATGTAATCCCTAAAGCCAGGGGTGAAGCTGAAAAAATGATTAGACAATCTGAAGCTTATCGAGAGCAAAGAATTTCTAAAGCTGAAGGTGATGTTGCAAGGTTTAATCAAATATATTCTGAGTACAGAAAGGATAAAGAAACAACAAAAACTAGGATATATCTAGAAAAAATGGAATCAATTCTCCAAAGGCCTAAGAAGGTTATTGGTACAGACTCTGCAAGTGGTTCATTGAACTTGCTTCCATTAAATGAGGTTTTTAAAGATTAATATGAAAAAATTTCTACCTATACTACTTTTGGTTTTTGTACTTTCTCCAACTTTTTTATTTGTTGTTGACGAGACACAACAAGCAATTATTACGGAACTTGGTGAATACAAAAGGACGGTTAGCAAGCCAGGATTAAGCTTTAAAAAGCCTTTTATTGAGAAAGTTACAAAGTTTGATAATAGAATTCTTTCAACTGATGCACCTCCTGGTGAATATTTAACATTAGATAAAAAAAGATTAGTTGTAGATTTCATAGCTAGATGGAAAATTGTTGATCCCTTAGTTTTTTTCAAATCAGTAAATAATCTTTTTAGTGCAAATTCTAGAATCGAAGATATTGTATTTTCTGAAATGAGGGAGGAATTAGCTACTCACAATATTAATGAAGTTATAGCCGAAAATCGTGAGTTAATTATGGATGAGGTTAAAATTGGAAGTACTGAGAGACTTAAAGATTTTGGTATGGAACTAATTGATGTAAGAATTAAAAGAGCTGATTTACCTAGCGAGGTTCAAAGAAGTGTTTTTGATAGGATGATTGCTGAGAGATCAAGAATATCTAAAAGATATAGATCTGAGGGTGAAGAGGAGTCGGCAAAAATTCGCGCTCAAACTGATAAGGAGCGTGAAATAATTTTGGCAGAAGCTTACGCTAAAAGCGAAGAAATCAAAGGTGAAGGCGATAAAATTGCAACAAAAATTTATTCAGATTCATATTCTAAAGATCCTAGCTTTTATGAGTTTTTTAGAAAATTAGACGCTTATGATAAAATTATTGATGGTAAGTCCATAATTTTCTTACCTATAGATTCTGATTTACTAAATTTGCTTAAAGATAAGGATTAATTTTTTGGATACTTTCAGTCATGCCCTTTGGGGTAAAGCTTTATTCGGTTATAAGAAATACCTCTACCTTCCTTTATTTTTTGGTGCTGCTCCCGACTTGCTCCCTTTTATTCCAAATCTATTTTACAAGTTAATAAACGGTAATTTTTCTTATGGCAAACCCTCGATATCTTCTATTCCAGACTGGGTATTTTTAATTTATGATTTTTCTCACAGTCTAATAACAGGATTTCTTTTAGTTTTAATATTATTTTTTTTTAAAAAGAAATATTTATCATTTGCTGCCTTAGCTTGGCCATTTCATTCAATTTTAGATTCCGTATCTCATTCGAAAGATTTTTTTGGAACTAAAATTTTCTGGCCTTTATCTGATTATAGATTTGATGGCGTTTCCTGGGGTCAACCAGAGGTATGGTTTACTAATATTATTTTTTTAATAATTATTTTTTATATTAGGAGACCAGTTCCATTGATTATTGCTTGGACACCGCTTTTAACTAAGTTATTAAAAAAAAATAAAAAATTATAATTTCGAACTTATTAGCTTCCATAAAATACTCGTCACTTTTACATCTTGAATACAATATCTTAGCATTTCATCTGAAAAAACATCCCATCCCTTATCATAGCTACCTTTATTTTCTCCCAATCTATATCCCCATGCATCTAGAGAATGTCTGCCTTTCAAATTTTCAGGAACATTAGGGTTATTTAAGTCATCTATTTTAATATCAGGCCATAATTTTCTTACATAAATTAAAGTATCAAGCACTTTTCCTTTTGGATTAAAATCATATAGTTTGCTTATAGCAGGTATGTCAAATCCAACTATGTTATGACCAATTATTGCATTGGCAGATTCTAATTTTTTAATACCTTCTATTAATTGGTCTCCATAATAAGACGAGACATCATTGTTGGATAAGTCTTGGGTTACTATACAATGAATAGCTGTCATATCCTTAACAAAGCCATTCGTTTCTATATCAAAAACTAAATCCATTTAACCAAAAATTGAGATTAACACACCCGCAGCAACTGCTGAGCCAATAACACCAGCAACATTTGGACCCATTGCATGCATTAGTAGTACATTTGATGGATTTGAGTCCATACCAACTCTATTTGATACACGCGCAGCCATTGGAACTGCCGATACACCAGCAGATCCAATTAAAGGATTTATCGGATCTTTTGATAATTTATTCATTAATTTTGCCATTAAAAGGCCGGCAATTGTTCCAACAGAAAAAGCAGCTAGTCCTAAAAAGATTATTCCAAGGGTCTCAGGCACTAAAAACTTATCAGCTGCAAGTTTAGAGCCAACTGCTAAACCAAGGAATATTGTTACAATATTTATCAAAGCATTTTGTAAAGTTTCGGATAGCCTTTCAACAACACCTGATTCTTTTACAAAATTACCAAAACATAGTGCCCCAACAAGTGGTGTTGCATCAGGAAGTGCCAATATACATAAAAACAATACAGTAAGAGGAAAAATTATTTTTTCCACTTTTTTTACATTTCTCAATTGAACCATTTTTATTTGCCTTTCTTTTTCTGTTGTTAAGGCTTTCATTATTGGAGGCTGAATTATTGGAACTAAAGCCATATATGAATACGCTGCTACTGCTATAGCTCCTAGTAGGTCAGGAGCTAATCTTGAAGCTATGAATATTGCTGTGGGACCATCTGCACCACCTATAATACTAATCGCAGCAGAATCTTGGAGAGAAAAATTGATAATATTGGTATTTTGCGTAAGAAATACAGCACCTACTAGTGTCCCAAAAATTCCAAATTGTGCTGCAGCTCCTAATAATGCAGTTTTAGGATTTGCTATTAGTGGCCCAAAATCCGTCATAGCTCCAACACCCATAAAAATTAATATTGGAAAAAGACCTGTTTCAACTCCCATTGTATACAGAATTCCAACAAAACCATTTGGTCCAGCAATTTCAGCAATTGGGATATTTGCCAATAAACCTCCAAAGCCAATTGGTATTAAAAGAAGTGGTTCAAAATTTTTAGCAATAGCCAGGTAGAAAAGACAAAAAGCAATTATTATCATAATTGCTCGACCCCATGTCTGATTAAAAATGGACATCGAGCTCTTCCTGTCTGCATCGAGTTTACCTTCTACAGGATTAAAAAACTCATGAACTCCAGTTGATTTATATAGGTTATTAACTAGTTCGGCAAGATTCTTTTTTTCAAATTCTTCTGGACCTTTTTTTTCAATTTCAGATGAGTATGAAGTTAAGTTCATAAATGAAAAAAAAGTAAAAATTAAAAAACTAAAAAGTATAAATTTTTTCATACATTTATTTTAAGCTAAATATTGCTTGACCTTCCTCTACATTCTGGCCTTTTGTAACATCTATTGAAGCAACTAATCCATCACTTCCCGCCTTTACTTCAATTTCCATCTTCATAGATTCTAAGACTAATACAGTTTGGTCAGCTGAAACTTTATCTCCAATATTAGAAATAATTTTTACAACTACTCCATTGACAGGAGCTTTAACCCCTTGTCCTGATGCTTCAGAAGCATTATTTTTTATTGATTCTGTATCTTGCACTTTTTGGACATTATTCGCAGGAGTTATATCTATATTTTCTCCTTCAGCTACTTGAACATTATATTTTTCACCATCCAAAATAACTGTATAAACAGATGCAGAATTATTAACTTTTGTATCACTTTTTTGTTGCTGACCAACAGATATCTGATCAATTTTTCTGACATTAGCGGTGATCTCACCTTTTAAAAATTCAATCCCCTTATCTGCACAGGCGGCTGCAATAAAGATATTTTCTTCGGTTGTATCTAACCCTTCATCTGTTAAAACTTGTGTCCAATATTTTATACTTTTCTTTTCATCTCTATCTGCAATATCTAATGGGTTTTCTGTTGTTGGCTCAAGCTTCAACTGTTCAGATGCAAGCTTAACAATTTCATCATTAGGTTTGGTAGGCGTCTTTCCAAAATATCCTAGGACCATTTTTCCATATCCATCAGCTATTTTTTTCCAATTTCCAAACATTACATTTGAAAAAGCCTGTTGCCAATAAAATTGAGAAACTGGTGTAACTGATGTTCCATATCCACCTTTTTCAACTACTTCACCCATTGCATCTATTACTTGTGGAAATTTATCTAATATATTATTATCTCTCATCATTTGGGTGTTAGCTGTCAACGCCCCTCCAGGCATAGGAGAAAAAGGAATTAATGGTGATACTTTTTGTGCTTCACCTGGAAAATAATAATCCTTTAATCTTTCTATTAGGACTTCTCTATATTTAAGTATTTTATTTGATTCTAGATCTCCAAGATTAAATTCAGAATTTTTAGTTGCATGAAGCATAGTTAATAGATCAGGTTGGCTAGTTCCTCCAGATAATGGATCCACTGCAGTATCAATACCGTCCGCACCAGCTTCAAGTGCTGCAAGATAACAAGCTACACTTACCCCGGCGGTTTCATGTGTATGGAACCTAACATGCATTTTATCATCTAGTAGTCTTCTCGCCATTTTTATTGTTTCATAAACCTTTTTTGGATGTGAAGTTCCGCTTGCATCTTTAAAGCATAATGAAGTAAATTTCATTCCCGCATCTAATATTTGTTTTAATATATTTTCGTAGAAATCTACAGTGTGAGCGCCAACACAACCAGGTGGTAGATCCATCATTGTTATAACAGCCTCATGTTTAAGGCCATGCTTATTTACACATTCGGCACTATATTGAAGATTGGAAACATCATTTAATGCATCAAAATTTCTAATTGTTGTTGTTCCATGTTTTTTAAACATTTTTGCATGTAAATCAACTATTTCCCTACTACCTGTGTCTAAGGCTACTGTATTAATTCCTCTCGATAAAGTCTGCAAGTTAGCATCTGGTCCTACCACTTCACGAAATTTATCCATCATGTCAAAAGCATTTTCATTAAGATAGAAGAATAAGCTTTGAAATCTGGCACCACCACCAAATTCAAAATGAGTTATTCCTGCATTTGCAGCTTCCTCTACGGCTGGCATAAAATCTTCCATTAAAACCCTACCACCAAAAACCGACTGAAACCCATCTCTGAATGTTGTATCCATTATGTCTATGTATTTTTTACTCATATCTTTATTTTCTATAGAATCCTATTTGCTTTCTTTATGTTTTTTTATGGCAGCTGATATTACAGCAACCTTTTTATTATCATTTATAATTCTTTCCGGGTTAGAGCTTAAGTTATCTTCTGTTATCAACCTACCAATTATGAAAGCTTGTATTTTTAGGATTAATATCATGATTAATAAAAAAGAGAATACTGTCGCCATCCCTAAAATCATGAAATTTATAGATTCACCTATCAATGTGAAAACTCCTTC
>CENQ01112114.1_pt1 | contig 118688 bp, 110 predicted proteins | sample 356171 | NCBI WGS metagenome assembly CENQ01 (sample SAMEA2619802, study PRJEB7988) | marine metagenome | biome: marine biome (ENVO:00000447); feature: surface water layer (ENVO:00002042); material: "saline water (ENVO:00002010), including plankton (ENVO:xxxxxxxx)" | depth 5 m
CTTTTCTATATAATGAAATAGCTATTTAAAAAATTTATAAATTTTTTGGACAAAGTTTTATATAATTGTTTGACATTTGACATCATTTTTAAAAAAGTACCAATATGGTATATGATTTACAAATTTTTAGTGATTAGTATAAGAAAATCTTAATGTACCTGATGATATTTTCCAGTTTATATGTTTGAGCCATTTATTATTTTTTGAAGAGAAGTCCTCTCTCATATGACAACCTCTTGATTCCTCGCGTAATAAAGCAGATTTTGTCATTAAATATGACAATGTTTTAAGATTAAGAATTCTATTGTCAATTATGTCATTCTTGTCTAAATCTTTCTTCTTTATAGACGATATTTCATCTAAAGCTAGTAATAAGTCTTTCTTATTTCTAAGTATTCCCACATGATTATTAATAATTTGTGAAATAGACATTCTAAGGTTTAGATATTTTTCTAGTTTTTTTTCTGAAGGAAACAGCGATATTTGTTCAGAGGTTTTTAAAATTTTTTTTGGTATTTTCTTAATTTTTCTGGAAAATTCGAGAGCTGAATCAATGGCTCTTTTAGAAAACACTAGGCATTCCAGCAAAGAGTTGCTAGCCAATCTATTTGCTCCATGCGCACCTGAGCATGCTACTTCACCACAAGCGTATAAATTTTTAATATTTGTTCTGGCATATATATCAGTCTTTATTCCACCAATCAAGTAGTGTGCTGCAGGAGCAACTGGTATTTTTTCATTAGTTATATCTACTCCTTCACGCAAACAAAGTTCGTAAGTATTTTTAAATCTAGTTTTAATTAAGTTTTTATCTAGGTGTTTTAATGTTAAAAAAACATTTTTTTCCCCATTTGTCTTCATTTCATTGAATATTGCTTTTGAAACTATATCTCTTGGAGCTAGTTCTTTTTTTGGGGTGTAGCTTTTCATGAACTGCTTGCCTGAATGATTAATTAGTTTTGCACCTTCACCTCTTAAAGCTTCACTGATTAAAAAATTCTTAGCACCATCTTTAAAAAAAACTGTAGGATGGAATTGTACAAATTCCATATCGACAACAGTTGCGCCTGCATTAATTCCCATTATTATTCCATCTCCAGAAGTTGCTGAAGGATTGGTTGAGTTATAGTAAATTCCACATGCTCCCCCAGTTGCTAATATTGTCGACTTTGAGTTTATTACAATTTTTTTCTTAATTTTATCTGATTGAACTAGGCAACCGTAACACTCTTTGCTATCGGAGAATAGCTCAATAACGGATGTATTTTCTAAGATTAAAATATTTTTTGTTTTGCAAATCTTTTTTGACAAAAAATCAACTACAGCTTTTCCAGTTTCATTTCCTAATGCATGCAAAATTCTTCTATTGCTATGACCCCCTTCGATTCCTAGATCAAAACCTGAAGAATCCGAATCAAAAACCATTCCCATCTTAACTAACTCTTTAACTCTATCGAAGCCTTCTTGTACCATTATGTTTACTGCATCTGAATCATTTAATTCAGCTCCTGCAGAGATAGTATCCTCATAATGGGAATCAACAGAGTCTTTTCTGTCAATTGCTGCAGCAATACCCCCCTGAGCCCAATATGAATTACTTTCCTCTACGGATGATTTTGTTATAATGCAAACGCTACCAAAGTTAGACGCGTATAGAGCCGCATAAAGGCCTGACAAACCGGTTCCAATAACCAAGAAATCACATGTAACTGGTTCTTTAAAATAATTAGAATTTTTCATTCAATAACGTCCATGATATTTTCTTTTATATTTTCTATTTCATTCATATCAAGTATTTTACCTTTAGATCCTTTTGTTACATAAAAAACATCTTCCACAGACTCTCTTTTTGTTGATATTTTTACAAATCTTATTCTTAATCCCAAATCTTTAATCTTTCGTAAAATTGAATATAGCATTCCAGGCTTATCCCCAGCTGTTAATTCAATAATTGAAAATTTACTTGATAAATCATTGTCAACTTTTACCTTAGCTTTTAATGTAGATTTATAATTGGAAATTAAAAAATGATTTTTTTCATTATCCTTATTACTTTGATTTTCAGATTCAATATTCTTTTTAATCCTGTTCCATATTTTTCTATCATTGAAGGTAGAATTCCCAAATCTATTTATCTCTAATGTATAAACGTGCAAGTTACTTCTAAGTTCAGCAAGCCTTGCAGAAAATATATTTATACTTTCATAGCTTAATACTTTACAGATATCTATAAAACCGATTTTCTTTGTTCTTGACCAAAACGTTAAATAATCAATTTTTCTTTTTTGGCTATATCTAACTCCTAAAATTAAATCATCCGAAGATTTTTCAAGAATTTTTAACTGATATTCAATTTCATCAGGCGAATAAACCTCAAAATACTGTTTATAGTTTTTTCCAATCATATTTTTAATTTCATTAGACGAGTATTTTAAATTTATGTTTTTTGAATTTATTGAATTTTTATTGTGTGTATCTTTCGTTAACATACTAAATGTTTTTTTATATAAAAGCCGCAGCAGATTTCCTTTCCAGTCTGACCATACATCGGAGGCCACACTTCTTAGATCACAAAATGTTAAAATAAAAAGGTATTCTAATTTCTCAATCGTTCTGATCCTTTTTCCAAATTCGTTTATCAGTTCAATATCATCCATATCGCGTTTTTGTGAGAAACTAGACATAGTTAGATGCTCCTTAATTAAAAAATATATTAATTCCTTAGAATCTTTATTGTATGAAAATCTTTCACATATTGTTTCAGACATTACTGCACCTCTGTCAGAGTGTCCTTTGCCAAAGCCTTTACCTATGTCATGTAGCAGCGCTGCAAGTGAAAATAGATCCTTTTTTTTAATTTTTTTTGCAACTTTGGTTTCAAAAGGGAATTCATTCTTGTATTCATTATTTATAAGTTTTTCAAATTCTTTGATTAGAAAAATAGAATGAACATCAACAGTGTATATATGAGACGGATCGGCTAGAGAAAGATTTCGAATTTTATTAAATTCTGGAATAAAAAAACTTAATAAATTAGCTTTATTCAATTTCTCGATGAAGTTTGATATTTTTTTGCACCTTTTAATAGTTTCAGCAAAAGAAAATAAAAATAATATTTTGTCGTTCTTTGGCATTTTAATCTTTATCAGTTTTTTACATTCATTCATAACATCATCAGCAATATCGATATTGTTGTTTGATGAGAGTTCAAAAGCTTTTAATATATTTGCTGGATCTTTTGTGATCAAACTAGGATTTATGGCTTTAAGTAATCCTCTATGGATTATATAAAAATCATTTAGGTTTTGAATTCTTCTTGAGCGGAAAATATCTTTATCTGTAATTCTACTAATTATTTTGTCCGTAATATCATAAATTTGGTTTCTATATTCATTAAAAATTTTCATTAGCACATTTTCTTTGGTTAGAAATTTCTCATCTTTAATATCATAGAATTTTGCTACTTTTTTTTGCGATTCATAGTCAAAAACATCAATATATGAATTTTTAATAACATGGAGATGATTTCGTAATTGAAGAAAAAATTCTTGAGCTTTATTGATCAAAATTAAATCTTCTTTAGTTATAAATTCATTTGATATTGATTTATCTACGTCAATATCACATGTATTAGCTCTTAGTATCCAAAAAAGACTATGTATATCTCTCAAACAACCTTTACCCTCCTTCACATCTGGTTCAATAAGGTATGTTGGTGTACTGAATTTTCTGTATCTTTTTTTTCTCTCTAATAGTTTTTCATTTATAAAGTTTTGTGAAATGTTGGGCAATAATTTTTTATTAAGGTTATTTTTTAAATTAATACATAAGTTTGAATCCCCAGTTATTGCTCTTAAATCCATCATTGATGACAAGATTGTAGAGTCTTGCGTGCTTGCTAGCTCTAAGCATTCATCAATTGATCTCAATGAGTTGCCAATTTCCAAACCTGTGTCCCATAGCTTATATAAAATATTTTCAGCAAGAAGTTTAGCCTGTTCAAATTTCGATGCCTCATAAAGAATTAAAATATCAATGTCTGATTTGATACACAATTCTTTTCTCCCGTACCCACCTAAGGCTAATATAGCAATTCCACTCGACTTATAATTGATATCGATTTCACTTGATATAAGTTTGTCTATTTCATTAGAAAATTTATTAACCAATTCCGTGGAGCTTATTGATTTTGAAAGATGTAAATTTTTAATATTTTCATAAGATTTTTGAAATCTTCTTGAAAACTTATCATTTGCGGTCATTTTTTGAAATTAACAGGTATTTCGCCTTCTCCAACAGAAATATTCTCATGTCTGGCAAGAACAAACAAAAGGTCCGAAAGCCTATTTATATAAATTTGGGCTTTAGGATTAACCCATTCTATTTTTGACAAAGATACAATTTTTCTTTCCGCTCTCCTGCATATTACTCTGGAAAAATGGAGGCAAGTTCCTGTAAAACAACCAGCAGGGAGAATAAATTCCTTTAAGGGTCCTACTATTTCTACATATTTATCAATTTGTTTTTCCAACCACAAAATTTTAGAACCAGTAATTCTTGGCACTTTAACATTTTTTGTGGATGCTAAATCTGCTCCCAAAATAAACAAATCATTTTGAATTTTATTAAGTATTTTGCTGCAGGGTTTAGATATTTCACCAGTTAATACTAAGCCTATACACGAATTTAATTCGTCAATATCTCCATAACTTTCAACTCGGATAGAATCTTTAGGTACAACTTCTCCACCCACAAGCATAGTATTTCCCGCATCACCAAATTTTGTATACACCTTATTTATTCTATTTTTCGGCATTCAGTATTCTAACTTAGAACTAAAAACTAAACAATTTGTCAACATTATTATATCTTTTTAAAATATAATATTATTATGGAAGATATTTATTTTGATGACTTTATAAGACACAAGTCATATGGTAGCGAAGGTTATTATAAGTCTTCACTTACTATAAATGAGAAAAATGATTTTATTACTTCGCCAAATATTTCTAATTTCTTTGGAAATGTTATTGGTAAATTTATTGCAGAAAAAATACATAATAAATTTAACAAAGAGAAGTTCAATGTAATTGAAATTGGATCAAATGACGGAACTCTTTCTTTACATGTACTTGATTATCTTTCAAAGTTTAACAATAAAATATATCAACAAGTTAATTTTTTTTTAGTTGAACAAAACTTAAATCTTGAAAAAAAAATTAATAGAAATCTTAATAGACATAAAAATAAATTTGCAATTTGTTCAAATATAGAAGAGATAAATTCAGAAAATAAAAATTCTTTTGTATTTTGTAATGAATTGTTTGATTCATTACCATTTCATAGATGTATCTTTAGAGAAGGCAAGTTGTATGAAATTTTAATTTCAAAAACCAAAGACAAATATATTGAAACAGAGGTTGAAGCACGAACTAAACTGAAAGATAAAATCATGTCACTAAATTTTGATATTGAAGCTACTTTTTTTTTCGAGTTTCCCAGTGATGAATTTTTTGACATGGTTAAATCTATAAATAATATGAACAATAATATTTTATTTTTATCTTTTGATTATGGAGATAAAAAAAATATCTTAGGAAGCTCTAAATATCCAAAAGGAACAGCTAGAACTTTTCATAATAATAGAGTTAATGATAATTTTTACAATAATGATGTTGATATAACTTATTCAATAAACTTTGAGCTTCTTTCAAGAGAATTTATTTCTTATGGTTTTAATGAAGAGTTCTTTGAAACACAGACTAAGTTTTTAATAGATAATTCATTTTTAGAAATTATAGATAATAGCATCAAGTCTAGCTCTGTGGACACCACAAAATTAAAAAGTCTTATTTCTCCTGCTTTTATGGGCGAAGCTTTTAAAGTTATTTTTTTTAGTAAGATTGTTTGAAGTAATATTTTTTTACGTTAAAGTTATCGGGTTATGAATATTACCTGGGCAGATAGAATTAATAACTTGCCACCATATTTATTTGCTGAAATAGATGCCAAAAAACAAGCCCTTATAGATAAAGGAGTTGATGTAATAGACCTAGGTGTTGGAGACCCAGATATTCCCACACCTGCAAGGATAATTAAAGCTTTAAATGTATCTGCTCAAAATCCATCTAATCATAGGTATCCATCATATGCAGGCATGGCTTCTTTTAGGTCTGAAGTGGCATCTTGGTATAAAAGAAGATTTGATGTAACCGTAAACGGCGATAAAAATGTAATAATACTTATTGGTTCAAAAGAGGGTGTAGCACATGCGCCCCTTGCATTTATTAATCCAGGCGATATTGCGCTTGTCCCTGACCCAGGATATCCAGTATATAATATTGCTACTGAATTTGCTGGTGGAACTCCCTATCTTATGCCCCTTCTTGAAGAGAATGGATTTATGCCTGATCTAAATTCAATACCTAACGATATTTTAAAAAAATCAAAAATTATGTTTCTAAATTATCCTAATAACCCAACATCTGCTTTTGCATCTGATGATTTTTTCAACAGAGCTATTGAATTTGCACATAAAAATAATATTTTGATATGTCATGATGCTGCTTATACTGAAGTCTATTTTGATGAAGATAATAAACCAAAAAGTTTTTTAGAATACGATGGAGCTCTTGAAGTTGGATTAGAATTTCATTCCTTGTCAAAAACTTTTAGCATGACAGGATGGAGACTTGGCCATGTTGTAGGTAATGAAAAAGCTGTAGCTGGAATTGGTAAAGTTAAAACAAATATAGATTCAGGAGCATTTCAAGCTGTTCAGGAGGCAGGAATCGAAGCCTTAAGAAATTTTGAGGACGGATTACAGGAAAGGACGGAGATTTATAAAAAAAGAAGCATGTTACTCTCAGATGGTTTAAAAAAGATCGGCATTGATGTAATAACTCCCAAAGGAACATTTTATGTCTGGTTTAAAAATCCAAATGGCCTCAAATCCTCAGAATTCGCAAATTTACTATTAGAAAAATCTGGAATAGTAATGACACCCGGTACTGGGTTTGGAATTTACGGCGAAGGTTATACTAGGGCTTCCGTTACCCTTGATGATGAACAATTAATTGAGGCTGTTTCAAGAATTGAGAAACTTACTATTTAATTATTAAATTTAAAATTTTATTTTCTATATATATACTTTTTAAAATTTCTTTATCTTTTAAATATTTATTAATTGATTCAATTTCTTGTACTCTTTTTTTTATGATTATTTCGTTAATATCTTGATTTTCAAACTCTACAACACCCCTTGTCTTCCCATTAATTTGTATTACAACCTTGACAATGTCTTTCATTAAAATACTTTTGTCAGGTTTAATCCATAATTTATTTATATCTTTATCTTTAAAATTTGACTTGCTCCAAAGTTCATTAGAAAGATGAGGTATTAGTGGATTAAGTAAAATAATAAAAACATAAACAAAAAAACCAAAAAGTTTTTCATCCGCACTATTGTCTTCTTTGTATTTATATGCGTGATTTAATAGTTCCATCATACTTGCAATAGCAGTATTAAATTGCATTCTATCTAAGTCATAATTTACTTTATCTATAGTTTTATTAATTTTAATTAAAAATTCTTTATTCTTATTAGACAAATCTTCGAAATCAAATTCATATTCATCACGAATACAGCTAATATTTTCTTCTGTTATCTTCCAAATTCTTTTTATAAATCTGTTTGAGCCTTCAATTCCTTCATCACTCCATTCCAAATCTTTTTCAACTGGAGCAGTGAATAAAACAAAAATTCTAACAGTATCTGCTCCATAAATTTTAATTATCTCTGTTGGGTCAACTGTATTTCCAAGAGACTTAGACATTTTTGCACCATCCTTTAATACCATCCCTTGAGTTAAAAGGTTTTTAAACGGTTCTTTAATATTGCAATATCCCATTTTTTTCATTGCATGAAAAAAGAATCTGGAATAAAGAAGATGCAAAATTGCGTGCTCTATACCCCCTATGTATTGGTCAACTTGCATCCATTTATCAAATTCCGTTTTATCAAAAATTTTTTCTGATTTTGGAGATGTAAACCTAGCAAAATACCAAGAAGATTCAAAGAAAGTATCAAATGTGTCAGTCTCTCTAATAGCAGGTTTTCCAGAATAGGGGCATATTGTATATTTCCATGTCGGATGATTTTCTAATGGATTTCCGGGCTCACCTAATTTAATATCATCAGGTAATTCAACTGGCAAAGAAGACTCAGGAAGTGGAACCATAGTTCCATCCTCTAGATAGACAACAGGTATAGGGCACCCCCAATATCTTTGTCTAGAAATTCCCCAATCACGCAATTTAAATTTGATTGAACTTGTCGCAATAGATTTTTTTTCCAGCTCTTTGATAACTTTATTTTTAGCATCCTGAACATTAAGCCCATTGAGAAAATCAGAATTTATAATTTCACCGTTTTCTACATAGGCTTCATTTAAATCACATTCATTTCCATCCTTTGAAACAACTTGAATTATATCAAGTTGATATTTTTTAGCGAAATCAAAGTCTCTTTGATCATGTGCGGGACAGCCAAATATTGCTCCTGTTCCATAATCCATAAGTATAAAATTAGCTATATAAACTGGTATTTCTTTCTCTGTAAAAGGATGTAAAACTTTCAAACCCGTATTTATCCCAACTTTATCAGCTTTCTCTAAAGCCTCTGTTGTTGAAGAAGTTTTTTTACATTCCTGGATAAAATTACTAATTTCAGAACTTTTTTCTGACAAATTAATGCTTAATGGATGTTCAGGAGAAAGTCCTATAAAAGATGCACCAAAAATCGTGTCCGGCCTAGTTGTAAAAACATTAATAGAAACTCCATTTTTAGTTTTAAATTTAATTTCGGCACCTATAGATTTACCTATCCAGTTTTCTTGCATTGATAATACTCTTTTTGGCCAACCAGATAAGTTATCTAATTCTTTTACCAAATCATCTGCAAAATCTGTTATTTTTAAAAACCACTGTGATAATTTTTTTTGAACAACCTCAGCGCCTGATCTCCAACCCTTACCGTCAACAACCTGCTCGTTAGCTAAAACAGTATTATCAACAGGATCCCAATTAACATATGATTCTTTTTTGTAAGCAATATTATTTTTTAAAAGATCTAGAAATAATTTTTGTTCATGAATGTAATAATTTTTATTGCAAGTTACTATTTCTCTATCCCAATCATAAGAAAGCCCAAGTTGCTTGAGCTGGCTTTTCATTATTTCTATATTTTTATAGGTCCAATCTCTTGGGTGGACATCATTCTTTATTGCAGCATTCTCCGCTGGCATACCAAAAGCATCCCAGCCCATAGGATGTAAAACATTATATTTTTGACATCTTTTAAATCTTGCTACAACGTCGCCGATAACATAATTTCTTACATGCCCCATATGTATTTTTCCAGAGGGATATGGAAACATTTCCAATACGTAAAATTTCTGATCATCCTTACTCAATTGTGCTGTAAAGGATTTTTTATTTTCCCATTCTTTTTGCCACTTGGGTTCAATCTCTGATGGTATATAATTCATTTTATATTAATAATAATTATTTTAATTAAAATATATATATAATGAATCAAGTTATAAAGAAAAACTTTGAAATTGATAAAACAAAAGCTAAAAGATTGAGGTCAATGGGTATCTCTGGATTATTCTTACAAATTAACAAAAAAAATGAACAATCCTCCTCTAAAACTCCTCAAAATATCGACAATTTAAATATAAAAGAAGTAAAAAATATTGTCCAGGAATGTCAATCTTGCGAATTACATAAGACAAGAAATATGTCGGTTTTTGGTGAAGGAAATGAAAATGCCCAAATAATGTTCATCGGCGAGGCGCCTGGGAAAGACGAGGATATGACTGGTCAACCTTTTATTGGAAGGGCAGGACAATTGCTTGATAGGATAATTCAAGCAATGAAAATGAAGAGGGAGGATATTTATATTTGTAATGCCGTGAAATGTAGGCCAGAAAACAATAGAAAGCCTTCAGTAGATGAAGTAAAATCGTGCTCTTCTTTTTTAGATTTTCAGATAAAAAAAGTTAATCCGAAAATTATCATATGCCTTGGTTTGGTCGCTGCAGAATATATTTTGGGTGAAAATGATAAATTAAAAAATTTAAGAGGAAAATTTTATGAAAGGTATGGAGCTAAAATATTAATTACTTACCACCCAGCAGCATTGTTGAGAGATCCAAGCAAAAAAAAATTAGTATGGGAAGATATGCAGATCGTAATGAAAGAGGTTGGAATAGATGTCTAATAAATTAAAAAATGAAAACAGCCCATACTTGCTCCAACATTCCGAAAATCCAGTAAACTGGTACCCCTGGTCTGAAGAAGCTTTTAGGGCTGCTAATAACAACGATATGCCAATCTTCTTATCTATAGGTTATTCAACTTGTCATTGGTGTCATGTGATGGAGCACGAATGTTTTGAAGATGAAGAGGTAGCAAAAATTTTAAATGAAAATTTTATATCAATTAAGGTTGACCGTGAACAGAGGCCCGACATAGATAGTATTTATATGTCAGTTTGCCAGATGATGACACAGAGAGGTGGATGGCCGCTATCTATTTTTATGACTCCTGATAAAAAACCTTTTTTTTCCGGAACTTACTTTCCGAAAAAAACAAAAGGTGGAATGGTTGGTTTAGTTGAATTGCTCCCAAAAATTGCAGATGTTTGGAAAAATAATCGAGATGATATAACAAAATCTGTTGAAAGTATCGTATCTACCTTAGAAGATGTTTCAAATCCTAAGGTCTCTGATAATTTTGTCTCACCTGAAGACATGAATGAAATATTCGAAAGCTTGAAAGATTTTTATGATGAAAAGTATGGTGGATTTGGCGAGGCACCCAAATTTCCCTCTCCACAAAATATCATTTTTTTAAGCAACTTTTATGATTTTTTCAAGAATAAAGATGCATTACATATGATTGATCAAACTCTTACTTCTATTGCGTTGGGTGGTATTAATGATCATATAGGGGGCGGGTTTCATAGATATTCAACCGATGTAAGATGGCAAGTTCCACATTTTGAAAAAATGCTTTACGATCAAGCTAACTTATTAGAATCTTTTTATGAATCATATTTAGTTTCTAATAAAGAAATATATTTAGATTCTATTCAGAAAACTATTAATTATTTAAAAGAATCCATGTTATCTAAAAGTGGTGCTTTTTATTCTGCGGAAGATGCAGATTCTAGTGGAGAAGAGGGGTTATTTTATTTGTGGGAGGAGAGAGAACTTAAAGAAATTTTAGAAAGTAGTGAATTTCAGTTTTTCAAACATTTATATAATATAGAACCTGAAGGAAATTTTTTAGAGGAAACAACTAAGCAAAAAAATGGAAAAAATATTATTTTTCTCAAAGACGAATTAGAAAGTTTTTCAGAAATATTTTCATTAGATAAGGATTTAATAAAAAGTGAAACAAATCGGATTAAAGAGAAATTAAAAAAAATCAGACATAAAAGACCCAAGCCTTTATTGGATGATAAAATTTTAACTGATTGGAACTCTATGTTAATTTCAAGCTTATCAAAGATCTCTAGAATATTTAACAGCTCGGAAATCCTTGACTTGGCAATTAACTGTGATTCCTTTTTGAAAAAAAATATGACTAATAGCTATGACTTGCTTCATTGTTATAGAGATGGAATTGCTTCTGTAGATGGAATGCTTGATGATTATTCTTTTTACTCTAAATCCCTTATTGATCTATATGAAACAACTCTTGATCCAGATTATTTATTAGACTCATTTAGAGTATGTGAAAAAATGATTTTTTATTTTTGGGACTATGATGATGGATTATTTTTTTCTTCAAAGAAAGGAGAAAGTGATTTAATTGTAAGACAAAAAAATCTACTTGATGGAGCATCCCCATGTGGCAATTCTACAGCTTTATATTCTATAGCAAAGCTATCGAATTATTTTTTTGATGAAAATCTTGATAAAATATCGAATACTTTATCCTCTAAATTAGGTGAATTAGCAAAAAAATTTCCCATTAATTTAGGTATGTTTCTTGGGAATCAATTCTTATTATACAGAAAACAATTTCAAATAGTTATAACCTCTATGGATGAAAAATTAGATTACTCTAATGAAATGGTGAATTATGTTATAAATCTAAAAAGCATAAATAAATCCATATTTCATATTAATTCTCTTTCTCAAAGAAACAAATATATTAATTTTTCTGATAAATATTCTTTTCTTCCAGAACCTTCAAAAAATGTAAAAATTTATTTATGTTCAAACTTTACCTGTAATCTACCGATAGAGAATCTAGACGAATTACTAAAAGCACTAACTTAAATTTTCTTGAATATCATTTTTTTTGATATGTATCAGCAAAATATTTAAAGCCGCAGGAGTTATTCCGGATATTCGTGATGCTTGGCCAATTGTGGATGGTCTGATTCTTTGTATTTTTTGTTTCAATTCATTAGATAGACCTGAAATGAATGCTATATCTAAATTCTTAGGTATTTCAATATTTTTGTATTTTTCAATCTTTTCTATTTCCTCAAATTGACGAGAGATATATCCCTCATATTTAATTTCATTTCTTATTAAATTTTTAATTGTTTCATCCTCAGGGATTAAAATCTTGTCATCAATTTCTTTAATTATATCAAAATCAATATTTTGTCTTTTTAGTAAATCCTTAACACTATATTGTTTTTTTAACTCTTCTAATCCTATATCCCTAAATATTTTCATATTTTTTTTGCTTGGAGATATTTTTTTTTCTTTATAATGTTTTATTAAATTTTGATATTTCTTTTTTTTCATTGCAAAGTTCTCATAATCTTTAGTATTAACAAGCCCAATTGAGTAACCCTTCTCAGTCAGTCTCATATCTGCATTGTCGTCCCTTAATAGAAGTCTATGTTCAGCCCTAGAAGTAAACATTCTGTAGGGTTCATCAACTCCTAAAGTTACTAAATCATCTATTAGAATTCCAATGTAGGATTCTGATCTAGATAGAATAAATTCACTCTTATTAAAAACTTTCATAGAAGCATTTATGCCAGCGATTAAGCCTTGAGCAGCGGCTTCTTCATATCCCGTTGTGCCATTTATTTGGCCTGCTAAAAATAAATTCTGAACTATTTTGCTTTCAAGTGTTAAGTATAAATCCTGAGGATTACAATAATCATATTCAACTGCATAACCAGGTCTCATCATCTTTGCATTTTCAAGACCATCAATACTTTTGATTATTTCAATTTGCACTTCTAATGGGAGGCTGGTCGATATTCCATTAGGATAAATTTCATTTGTCTGCAAGCCTTCAGGCTCAAGAAAAATTTGATGTCTTAGTTTGTCAGCAAATCTTATTACTTTATCTTCTATAGATGGACAATATCTGGGACCAACCCCTTTGATCTCGCCAGAAAATAAAGGAGATTTGTCTATGTTTGATTTTATTATGTCATGAGTTTTTTCATTTGTATAAGTTATATGACATGGAAGCTGCTGGTTTAACACCTTCTTAGTTTGATATGAAAAGAAAGTAGGGATAGAGTCAGGATTTTGAATTTGAGTTTTTGACCAATCGATAGTATTTTTATCTAGCCTTGGTGGCGTACCAGTTTTTAATCTTCCTACATCGAGGCCTAACATTTTAAAAGAATTTGAAATTTCCTTGGTTGGCGGTTCCCCGGCCCTACCAGCTGAATTTTTTTCTTTGCCAATATGAATTAGACCATTCGGAAATGTGCCAGGTGTAACAATAGTTGTTTTTGAATGAAAATTTTCACCCAAATTAGTTTTTACACCTAAAATTTTACCATTTCTAAATATAAGCGAATCAATAATTCTTTGCAATATGAGCAGATTTTGTTGATTTCCTAAAGTTGCTCTCATATAGGTTCTATATAAATTTCTATCTGCTTGGATTCTTGTGGCTTGAACTGCAGGACCTTTTCTTGTATTTAGCCTTCTATATTGAATCGATGAATGATCAGCGGCTTTTGCCATTTCACCACCTAGTGCATCAATTTCTCTTACTAAATGACCTTTACCAACTCCACCTATCGATGGATTACAAGACATCACTCCAATAGTATCAATATTCGCTGTAATTAAAAGAGTTCTCGAGCCTAACCTAGCAGAAGCTAATGCTGCTTCACAGCCAGCGTGACCACCACCAACAACTATGACATCATATTTGTTTTCAGACATAATTTTCTAATCTTATATGATTTGCTAAAAAATAAAAGCGTTTAAATATCGAAAAAAATAAACAATAATTATTAAATGAAAAATCCATTAGTAGGAATAACCTCTGATATTAAAGGAAAATTTTATGAAGTAGAATCATTTTACTTTACTAGCCTGTTAAAATCGGGTGCTATACCGGTGATGTTACCAATGATAACTAATAGAAAAGATATTAAAAAAATATCAATGAAAATAAATAGTTTATTGGTCTCTGGTAGTCGTGATATAGACCCTAAATTTTATGGACAGGTAAAAAAATATAAAATTAATTCTTTAGACATTAATAGAACATTAAGTGAAATAAGCTATATTGAAGAGTTCGCAAAACAGAATAAAAAAATTCTTGGTATCTGTGGTGGTATGCAATTAATAAATGTCCACTTTGGAGGAAGTTTAATTCAAGATATTGACTCACAATTAAACACTAAAATTGATCACTCTAAAGCAAAATATCATAAGATAAAAATCTTAAAAAATACAATTATTAGAAAAATTACTAGTTCATCCGATCTAAGAGTTAATACTTTTCATCATCAATGCATTGATGTGTTAGGGAGAAATTTGATAGCATCGTCAAGAACCGCAGACGGGATTATAGAATCATTTGAATCCATAAATAAGAAAATTTTGGGCATACAGTGGCATCCAGAACTTATGAATGATAGAAAAAATCAGATGATTTTTAATTGGTTAAAGAGTTAAAATTAAATTTAAAACTGTTAAATTAAGATTGTGGATAAAATTGTTGCTAAAGGGATAAGAGAAAATAATCTTGATAATATTAGCATTGCTATACCACGAGGCAAAATAACTGTCTTTACTGGTGTTAGCGGTTCCGGTAAATCAACATTAGCATTTGACACAATTTTTGCGGAAGGTCAAAGAAGATATCTTGAGTCACTATCAAGTTATGCTAAACAATTTGTAGAGAAATTTAAAAAGCCGGATTTAGATTATATTTCAGGCCTATCGCCGTCTGTATCAGTGGATCAAAAAACCTTTATGAGAAACCCTAGATCTACAGTTGCTACAATCACAGAAATTTATGATTTTATCAGATTAGGATTTTCAAAGCTCGGAACTCCTAAATGTTATCAATGCGGTAGTGAAATGTCATCCGGCTCTGTAGAAACTATAGTGGATCGACTCAAAAAAGAAAATTTATTTAATAAAAGTATTGATATTTTCTACCCAATCTCAATGGGTAAAAAAGGTGAATTTAAAAAAGAAATTGAATTTGCTTCTAGGTTTTTTACTATAGCTAGAGTCGAGGGTAAAACTATTGATATTTCACAAATAAAACCCTTGGAAAAGCAAAAAAAGCATAACCTTGAAATATATATTGATTCAATTAATTCACCTAAAAAAAATTTAAAGAAACTTAAATCCTCCTTGGATATAGGATTTTTGTATGGTGAAGGAGTCGTGATAGTTGAAGTTGAGAACAAAAGATTTGTTTTTAATTCTGAGTTAACTTGCAATAAATGTGGAATTAGCTACCCAGAAATCTCTCCAAGACTTTTTTCATTTAATAGTCCTTATGGGTGCTGTAGCCAGTGTGATGGTATCGGACAATTTGAATTTGTTGATGAAAATCTAGTTGTTGATTTTGATAAATCTATAAATGATAATTCAATTTTACCATTTACTTCTTTATCTCAATATAAAAAACAAGTTAAACAATTCGCAAAAGAAAACTTAATAGATTTGAAAAAATCCTTTGGTAAATTATCAAAAAAGCATCAAAACTTAATACTTTATGGACATGAATCAAACAATGTAACCGATTATATAAAGAATTATGATAAGGATAACAAAGAATTTTTAGGTGTTATAAATATATTACAAAGCTGGATTTTGAAGTCCAAAACCGAAGAATCCTTTGAAGCCCTTTCAAAATATGTTTCGGTCAAAAAATGTAAATCTTGTGAAGGTGCAAGGTTGAGAAAAGAGGCATTACATATATTTATTAATGACAAAAATATATCTGAATTTTGTAGTTTTAATATTTCAGAAGCTATGAATTTTGTTGATGATGTAAAATTTACTGGAACAAAAAAAGAAATATGGAAAAAAATTAAACCCGAAATAAGATCTAGATTAACTTTTTTGAAAGACGTTGGTTTATCGTATTTAAATCTTAACAGAAGTGCTCCTACATTGTCTGGTGGAGAAGCGCAAAGAATAAGGCTTGCTACTCAATTGGGTGCTAATTTAACAGGAGTTACTTATGTTCTTGATGAGCCGACAATAGGCTTACACCCCAGAGATAACTCAAGACTTGTAGATGCACTTAAATCGTTAAGAGATAAAGGCAATACTGTGCTGGTTGTTGAACATGATGAAGATACAATAATGAATGCAGATAACATAATTGATATTGGGCCAAAGGCTGGGATAAATGGCGGAAAAATTGTCTATACTGGAAATTTAAATGGCATTAAAAAATCTAAGAATTCATTAACGGGAAAGTACTTAAATCGGGAAAAGAAAATTGTTCAAAATATTAAAAATTTTACACCTAATACAAGAAAAATCTCTATTTCTAATATTGCAAAAAATAATTTAAAAAATATAAGTATTGATCTCCCATTGGGACATGTAATATGTGTTACTGGCGTTTCAGGATCCGGAAAGAGTTCTTTAGTATCTCAAACTATTTTCCCACTATTATCAAAACATATAAATAATCCGAAGAAAAAAAAATCTTCTGAAGAGACTATAAAAGGTGTTGAGAATATTGATAAGGTTATAAATATTGATCAGTCTCCTATAGGTAGAACATCACGCTCAAATCCCGTAACTTACACTGGAATTTTTTCAACAATCAGAGATATTTTTTCATCTTTACAAATATCTAAAATGAAAGGATATGGCCCCGGCAGATTTAGCTTTAACGTTAAGGAAGGCAGTTGCAGCAATTGCTCTGGAGCAGGATTTAATAAAATTGAAATGAGCTTTTTGCCGGATGTTTCTGTTAAATGTGAGGAATGTCAAGGAAAAAGGTTTGATGAACAAACTTTGGAGATTCTATATAATGGAAAAAATATAGCTGAAGTTTTGGATATGACATTCGAAGAAGCTGAAACTTTTTTTTCTGGTTTTCCCATACTTAGCTCAAAAATTTCGATTTTGAATTCTGTTGGTCTTCACTATCTTAGATTGGGCCAATCGGCTACAACACTTTCAGGCGGTGAAGCACAAAGGGTCAAATTGTCTAAAGAGTTGATTAAAAAAAATACTGGAAAGACCTTCTATATTTTAGACGAGCCTACCATAGGACTACATTACCAAGATGTTGATAACTTAATGAATGTTATTTATAAGCTTAGAGATTCGGGAAGTACAATATTAATAGTTGAACATAATCTTGATGTTATAAATTGCTCAGACTACATTATAGATCTTGGACCTGAGGGAGGTGATAGGGGTGGTTATTTACAGTTTATGGGACAAAGAGAAGACTTTATATCAAGTGGCTCTGGAGAAACTCTTAATTATCTCAAAAAACATATTTCTTGAAAAAGAACTATAAGGGATTTGTTATTAATGAGGCTACGATGCTTAAAATTATAAAAATTCCGATAAATGTAATCATTACATAACAATGCTTGTATGTAGTACCCTTGTGCACATTTGGAACCCTATCAGGATACGGCAAGACTTTATGCTCATTATCTGAGATTTCTTCATTTACACCATCAGAATCAGAAACTGGTTCCTCAATTGATGCATTATCTATCTCTGCAGCTTGTTCTTTATTTTCTTCGGTCACAATTAAAAAATATCATAAGTTCATTTTTATGCAATGAATTAGATCATAGTTACTTTTTATATACTACTACCCAAAAAGATATTTTAATATAAAATAATTAAATTATTTTTTAGAATTTTATTCTAACGGAGGCAAAAAATGGCAGAATATGCAAATCCAGATGTGCTGGTAAGTACAGAATGGGTACAGGAGAATATAGGAAAAGATGGAATTAAAATTATCGAATCAAATGAGGACATTTTACTTTATGATATCGGACATATTGAAGGAGCAATTAAGTTAGATTGGGAGACAGAGCTTCAGGATAAATTAGTCAGAGATTATATTGATAAAGATAATTTTGAAAAATTAATGAGCTCTAAAGGAATATCTCGTGATGATACAGTTGTTTTTTATGGCGATAAAAGCAATTGGTGGGCATGCTATGCATTATGGACATTTAAGGTTTATGGACATGAAAAATGTTTAATAATGAATGGCGGAAGACAAAAATGGATTGATGAAAAAAGAGATGTTACAAAAGACATAGTCGATTACCCAACTACAGATTATAAGGTTGAATCAACAAATGATGATATTAGAGCATTTAGAGATGAAGTAAAAAAACATAGTGATTCAGGACTATTGCTGATTGATGTAAGATCCCCAAAAGAATATTCTGGTGAATTATTACATATGGAAGCATATCCTCAAGAAGGTGCACTTCGAGGTGGGCACATACCTAATGCTAAGAGTGTTCCATGGGCTACTGCTGCAAATGAGGATGGTACTTTTAAAAGTGCTGATGAACTTACAGCAATTTATAAAGAAGGTGCAGGTCTTGATCCTAATCAAGACATAATTGCATACTGTAGAATTGGTGAAAGGTCTTCCCATACATGGTTCGTTCTAAAATATTTACTTGGCTATGATAGCGTTAAAAATTATGATGGATCATGGACAGAATGGGGAAATTTAGTTAAAGCTCCTATTGAAAAGTAATATACTTTATTTTAATTTAACTTTAAGTTACATTATGAAATCTAAGCAAATTAGCTAAAAGGCTAGTTTGCCTAGATATTTTATAAATTATGGCGCAAGATAAGCAAGAATTGATGGATTTTATATTGGATCACTATGAAAATCCAAGAAATGCGGGTTCAATAGAAGGTTCAGATCAAAAATTAATTAGCGATGCCGACATCTGTCAAAATGGTGGAAATCCTGGATGTGGAGATATTGTTACAATTTGTCTGAAAGTTGATGGTGGTAAAATTGTGGATATTAAATTTGAGGGAGAAGGCTGTATTGTAAGTCAAGCTGGAACTTCAATTATCACTGAAAAGGTATTAGGCAAGGATTTAGATGATGTTTTGGCGATGGGTCCAGAGATGATGACTGAAATATTGGGAGAAGAACTTACTTTATCAAGGCCTAAATGTGCTACATTAGGATTGGCAACCGTAAAGCTAGCCATTACTCAGCTCAGAAGAGATGAAATGAAGAAGACTAACAATATAGAATAATATATTTTTCATATAACTTTTTTTGTTTATAATATACTCTAAGACCAATATGGGAGAATGATAATGGCAAAAAAGAATGGTAAAAATGGAAATGGAAAAGTTAATTATGATGCGGCTTTAAATTACCCCTTATTTGAAGCTATTTTTAATCGTAGATCTAGGAGATTTGGAGCTGGTATGGAGCTTCCTTCTGATAGTAGTCTGGGACATAAGTCAGAAATCCCCCCAATAGCTTTGACTGAATTTCAAGAGGCTATGTTAGTATGGGCAGGCACTGGATTAACTGGACTATGTTTGGCTGATCTGCCACCAGAAAATGGAATTGATTTATTATGTCAGTGGACTGGTAGAACTTGGCCTTCTGCTTGTAATAACCACGGAACAGAATTGTTTTTTACTAACGACTCAGGTTTATATTGGGTGGATGTTAAAAATATGCTTCCTAAAGATAAAGAGCTAGATATGTTTTTTAAACTCGATCGAGATGATAAAATTGACAGATTATTAGAGCTATACAGAGATGGACTTGTAAAGCTAGAGGATGGAAGGGCTAATTTACCCGATAAAATGCCTGGCCTTTTTGATTTCAATCAATGGAATACGAACAAGCCTGGTACTACAACTTTTATTCCTGTTACAGATATAACTGAAGAATACTTAAATTTATTAACTTTATATTGCAGTAGCACTTATGCATTTAACATTTGGGATGAAAAACATAATAGGTCTTGTGGCCAAGATAAATGGATCAAAACTGGAAGGATCAAAGAAGAAGTTAAAATGTCTCTATATGATCTTGAGGTTAGAATTTTAACAGGATTAAATGTGGAGCAGGCATTTATTTGTCAAAACATGTCTCTCGCATTACAAGCACTTGGCTTGGGTGGATGGACTTTTACAGGTTTAATTCCTAGGTTCACATTGGGTTCAAATCCGGAACTCTTTAAAGGTTTAGGCTTTAGATTTGAGCAACCTAAATCTGGACCTACTAGACCTGTTGGAAGAGATGGAGTATTTCAAGGATATTGTCCCCCGTACTATAAAACAATGTCAGAAGCTTATGATGCTATGGATTCTCATAAATGGGCGGCTTGGGATAGTAGCAAGAAGCCTTTTCCATATGAGGAACCTGATAAGCATTTAGTTAAAGCTCCTAGGCCTACTGATACAACTAGTGAAATTGTTAAATCCGTCGCAGATTATATTTATGATACTTATGGATCATTTCCAGCTTTTGTAGATCCAATGTATATGAGATTGGTGTTTCAAGCTCAAAACTTAGATCTAGATTTCTATGACAAATACTATCCGCCTGGATCATATACCGATCAACATGTTAATACATTTAAATATTTTCAGCCTGAAATTGAAAATCCTTATTCCCAAAAGCCTTCTAAAAAATATCCTTGGGATAAGTAAAATATAAAGAATTAAGAATTAAGAATTGAGAGAATCCCAGGTGTCATCAGTGACACCTTCCTCTCTTAATTTAGCTTTTTGAACTCTGTTAGTAGGAGTTTTAGGTAAAGAGTCACGGAATTTTATAAATCTGGGTATCATGAATTTAGGCATAATTGGCTTTAGAAATTCTATTATCTCTTTTGGATCTAAATTTTCGTCTTTTTCTTTGACTACAACAATCATTACTTCATCCTCAGAATATCTGCCTTCTTCATCAACTTTTACAGCAATTGCGGCAGCTTCATTTATTCCAGGATGAGAAGAAACCATATTTTCTACCTCAAATGAGCTAATATTTTCACCCCTACGCCTAATATAATCTTTAACTCTATCCATAAAAAAGATATACCCATCATCATCTTTTCTACATAAATCTCCTGTATGAAACCAAAAATTTCTGAAATCTGATACAGTCTTTTCGGGCATTTTATGATAATAATGTAGACAAATATTTGGAATTCTGGGCCTTAGCACAAGCTCACCGGGAGTATCAGGAGGTAATTCTTCATCTGTGTCAGGATTAACAATTTTTATTTCATATCCTGGGGACTCTTTTCCGCACGAACCAATTCTAAATGGTTCCCCGGGTCTCATAAATGTACACTGGCCTACTTCTGTTAATCCGTATCCCTCCATAAATTTAATACCAAACCTTTCCATGAACTCCTCGATAATATCGTGTGGTGCAGGACTTCCTAAAACAAGTTTAACATTGTGCTCATTTTCCTCAGGTACAACAGGAGCATTCCACATGAAATATGACATAACACCAACTAAATTAAATTTTGTGATTTTAAAATCTTTCATCCATTTCCAAAAATTACTTGCTGAATATTTTTCTTCAACAACAACTTTGGCACCTTGAATCATTGCAGGATATACACCCATTACCATAGCGTTAGAATGAAACAATGGTAAACAAGTAAAAACTACATCATCAGGAGTAATGTCCATTACTAATGAATAATTCATTGCGGATGAATAATCCGCAGCACACGGTCTCACGACCCCTTTAGATCTCCCAGTTGTTCCTGATGTATACATGAGTCTCGCATGATCTAGATGTGTTATTTCAACTTCTGGCTCATTTTTATCACCTGATTCAACAAATTCTTTCCATGAGTATATTTTTGCTTTACCTTTATAATTCATTAGATCTAATGAACTTTTTTCCTCTCTAGGCCATACAATAACATTTTCGATTAAAGGAATTCTATCTTCGATATTTTTTAGACGATCCATATATTCTTCTGCAATTATAATTATTTTAGAGTCAGAACTTTCTATTATGTACTGCAAAAAATCCATAACATATGCGGTATTTATTGGAACCATTACCGATCCATTCTTCAAAATACCAAACCATGACAAACATAATTCCAAAGAGTTTGGCATATATACTGAAACTTTTTCTCCTTTGTTTACACCTAATTTGTTCAAGGAATTTGCAATCCGATTAGCTAAAGTATTAACTTCTGAATAAGTTAAAGGATTATTATAACTAAATTGAAGAAAATCTTTGTTGCCATTTTTTTCTGACTGCTCTTTTAATACTTTTGGCAAAACCCATTCTTTTTGATTACTTTTTGTATTCCAAAAATAATCAAAATTTGTTTTCCAATCATAATTTACAGGATGTTGTAAGTCTTTTTTTTCAAATTTTTTCATTACTTGAATGCACCTTGTTTTGGGACGGCGACCAGCATTTCCATGGTTAAAACTCTAATTTTACCATCTTTGATATTTACGACTCCTTTGAATCCGGCTTTCTCAAAAGCTTTCATTCCAGCCTCAGTGACAATTTTTTCACCAATTAATTCTATTTTTAGAACTCCTAAATCATCTCGACCATCAACTTCTATCATTTCTTTAACAACAAAGCTGCCAATGATTTTTTCATCATCATCATTTTTAGAATTAAAAAGACTTTGAATAATATTTCCAGGGTAGGTTGGCGCATCGTGCGAGCCACTTAGCATTCCTAAAAAATAAGCATGGGGCATATGACAACTTATTTCACCTTCAACAGTAGATTTAATTGCACCACCATATCCAATAAAATTTGAATTAGGATTATGGTGAACACTTGCATCATTCAAAGTTGATATTTGTAACCATGAAAAATCAACCAAATTAATAGATTTTTGAAAACTACCGTTATATTTTTCATTAACTTTAAAGTCTTCAAAGGCCTTGCCTTCATTACCTAGAGAATCTTTATTTAAATTTTTAAATTCCTTTGGCATAACTATTAAATTTAAATCAATATCTTCGGGTTGAACTTCAAGGTCTGATATTGCATTCATTTTTACACCAGGAGTTGCTCTTAACAAAACTTGTCTAACGTATTCTATAACAACTTCATCTCTTTGATTTGTTATGGTTGTTTTAACTTGAACTGAGCCATTTGAAGCCCCATCTTTTTTAACTTCAATCCCAATCACTTTTGACTTACCAAAGAGTACATCACCCTCATATACAGGTTCTACATATTTTAAGTTTTTATAGGATAAATTTGCAATAGCATTAAAAGAAATATCATGAACACTTAATCCAAAGCCAACATTGAACAAGTACCCCTGACTCACTATGCCTGGTTTTTCTATATTAAATTTATTTAATTTTATATTTTGTTCGGGATCAATATAGCCGCTAGATTCAGCAAAATTGTTATCAGCTCCAAGTAAAAAGCCTTTTTGAAATTTTTTTATATATTCTTTATTTCTATATGGTGTTATTTGAACACAACCATGGTGAAGTTCTTCACCAATTATAAATTCATCAATATATTTTGAAGATATTAGATTTTGAAAATCCATTTTGCCCCCTTGATAATACCTTAAAGGTTACATTATTAACATTTCATATCAATTTAATCAGAGTTTAATTTTGCTATTATTATGCCAATTTCATAAAAAATTATCAAAGGTACTAGCATAAAAAGCATTGAAATCACATCTGTTGTTGGTGTTAAAATAGCAGATAAAATAGTAGATATTAAAATAGCATATTTTCTTTTGCTAGCTAAAAAGCTTGAGGATGTTAATCCTATTTTTGAAAGTAAATAAATTACAAGTGGGTATTCAAAAATTATACCAAAACTTAAAATTAACGACATTAAAAATCCTATCGTATCCGAAATGTTTGGAAAGGCTGTTATAATTTCATTAGTATATTCATTTAATAAAAATTTAAATGCAACGGGCGCAACAAAAATAAAACAAAATGCAGCACCCAAAAAAAATAGAGATGATCCAAAAAGTATTACTATTGCTGTAAATTTAATTTCTTTTTCATATAGTGCAGGTTTAATAAATGACCATATTTCATAAATTATTATTGGAGTGGTTATTATAAAGCTTGATAAAAATGCTAGCTTTATATTCGTTGAGAGACCTTCTGTGGGTTTTGTAAATATAATTTTTGAGTCCATAGGTAAATTTTGTATTATAGGATATAGAGAAAGTTCCATTAATAAGTCTCTAAAATAAAAAGCTGGAATGAAAAAAACTATTATTAGAAGAATAATTTTAATAAAACTTTTTCTTAAAATGCCAAAATGTTCAATAAATGTTAATTTTTGATTTTCGCTCACACTTAAATCCTATATGTTGAAATTATTTTATCAATTTACTTAAAAATTGACATATACCTATTGCTAAAATATATTTTTATTTTACATTCTGGAGGCCTTATTTTGAAAATTTTAATTACCGATGGTCTTTCTCAAGAAGGGCTGGATCTTTTTGCAAAACATAGTCAAATAAGTTTGGATGTCAGAAAAAAGACTGAAAGAGAAGAACTAAAATCTATAATTAATAATTATCAGGCTGTAATAATAAGAAGTGCAACAAAGATAGACAAAGAGATTATAGATCTTCTTGACAGTAATTTTAAGTTAATAGGTAGAGCAGGAATTGGCGTTGATAATGTTGATGTCTCAGAGGCTTCAAAGAAAGGAATTATTGTTATGAATACCCCTTCTGCCAATGCAATCACTACTGCTGAACATACAATTGCATTACTTTTATCGTTAGCAAGAAACACTCCACAGGCTTTTCTTTCAATGAAAGAAAAAAAATGGGAAAGATCTAGTTTTCAAGGACGTGAATTATTTGGTAAAACCTTTGGCTTAATAGGCCTAGGTAATATTGGTAGACTTGTAGCTGAAAGAGCAATTGGATTAAAAATGAAAGTTATAGCTCATGATCCATTTATATCCAAAGATACCGATTTAAATATGCCGATAGATTTGGTCGACATGGAGGATGTGTTTAGAAATTCAGATGTTATATCGGTTCACACTCCACTCACTGAAGGAACGAAAGATCTCATATCAAAAGGATCAATTGATATGATGAAAGACGGAGTAATGATTATTAACTGTGCAAGAGGCGGAATTATTAATGAATTAGATATAGCCGAGGCGATAAAATCAGGCAAAGTTGGTGGTGCTGCTATTGATGTTTTTGAGCCCGAACCACCAGATTTTACTTCACCTATTTTTAGATTAGATAAAAATATGGTGTTCACTCCTCATTTAGGAGCTTCAACTAAAGAAGCTCAAACAAAAGTGGGAATTGCTATGGCTGAGCAAGTCATAGAATACGCTACTAATGGTGTTGTCATGAATGCAGTTAACATGCCTTCTATGAATCTTGAAGTTTTATCAAAAATTCAACCCTATGTAGAATTATCAGAAAAATTAGGAAAGTTTATGGGACAAATTTGTAAAACAGGAATTAAAAAAATTAATGTTAAATATAGCGGGCTAGTTACCGAAAATGACTTAAGTCCTCTGACAATGTCTGTGCTTAAAGGTTATTTATCTCCAATCATGGATGCTCCAGTTACATTTGTTAATGCTCCTCTAATAGCGGAAGAAAGAGGAATTGAAATTACAGAAACTAAAGAATCTTCAATATCAGATTTTACTAGCTTAATAACTGTAAAAATAATTGATGAAAATTCTGAATATCATTTATCAGGATCTATTTTTGGTAAAAAGGAGCCAAGATTTACCTCATTTAACAGTCGAAAAATTGATGTAATTCCTGATGGAAATATATTAATCATAGAAAATGATGATAAGCCTGGTGTTATAGGACTTTTAGGAAATTCTTTAGGCAAAAAAGATATTAATATCAATAGGCTTTATCTTTCAAACCCCCAAGATAAAGGATCAAAATTTGCATTATCTTTCATATCAGTTGATTCTCCTGTTACACAAGATACTCTAGAATATATAGCAAATATGGATGAAGTTAATAGTATAGAACAAGTGATTTTAGATTAATGAAAAGTATCCCCTTACCCCCAGGAATTAGAGACTACACAGCTGAGATAGTAAGAAAGTTTGATTATATTAACGAGATTTTCTTTCAAGAGACGGAAAGCTGGGGATTTAATAAAATTTATACACCTATTATAGAGAATATTGAGTCTTTAACTTCAGATTCTGCAGAAAGTGATAGCAAAAATATCTTAAAATTAATAGACCCCCTTAGTGGCGAAATTTTAGGTATAAAATCAGATATAACACCACAGATAGCAAGATTTGTTAATTCCAATTATTCTTTGTCCAATTTGCCAATTAGATTATCTTATGCAGAAAGAGTTGTAAGGAATAAAATAAATAAAAATTCTGACTCACGAGAATTTTTTCAATTAGGCTGTGAATCTATTGGAACCGAAGGGATTTTGAATGATATTGAAATTATTCAATTAGCATCTTCTTTAATAAAAAAAATGGGTTTTTCCAATCAAGTCATAACTTTGAGTTCATCATTAATAGTAAATTTTATTTTATCTAAATTGAAAAAATCTAATGAAAAAATTAGAGATCTATTTTACAAAAAAAATTTTTCTGAAATTTTTAAAATTTCAAATGATGTTTCTGTCCCAAAAAAGGAGAGAAATTTTATAAAATCTATAGTTATACCATTTACAAAAAATAAAATACCAAAGGATTCTTATCTTCCATCAAATATATCAAAAGAAATTAAGAACTTAAAAATAATTAGTGGGGAATTGATTAAAATTAACCCGGAAACTAAATGCATAATTGATTTTTTAGATGTAAAAGATTTTCAATATTATTCCAATATCACTTTTGAAATAAATGTCCCTAAAATCAAATCAACTCTTTTAAATGGAGGAAGATATAACAACTTATTTAATAAGTATGGGTCAAGCATTCCCGCAATAGGATTTGGATTAAACTTGTTAACCTTGGTTAAACATATCAAGGTTGACGACTTAGCACGTCCAACAGCGCTTATAATCATAGATTCTAATGCATCAATTTCTGAATCTTTTCAGATTAGAGATTTCCTCGTGAATCAAGGTTTTATTACTAGATTTTCTAATAAAAAATTACCTAATAATTTTCAACAAATTATTGTTAAAATTAGCAAATCAAAGGAAATAAATTTATATGATAGCAAAATGAAAAAACTTGCAAAGTTTAAATCGTTTAAAGAATTTATTGAGGAAGAAATTTAATTGAATAAGAATAAAAATCTGGTGGTAGTAGGTGCGCAATGGGGTGATGAAGGAAAGGGAAGAATTATTGATCTTTTATCTGAAAAATTTGATATAGTTTCTCGATTCCAAGGCGGCAGCAATGCGGGCCATACTATTATTATAAAAAATAAAAAAATTGTTTTGCATCATATACCTTCTGGAGTATTAAGAAATGGAAAAATTTCTGTTATTGGAAATGGAGCTGTTATTGATCCAGATATAATTGTAGATGAAATTAAAGCCTTAAGAAAAAAAGGATATAAGGTCACAGGGAAAAATCTTAAAATTAGTGAGTTAGCACATTTAATATTGCCATTTCATAAACTGATTGATATAGGTCGTGAAATAATAAAAGGTAAGAATGCAATCGGAACTACTGGCAGGGGCATTGGACCTTGTTATGAAGACAAGATATCGAGACAGGGAATTAGATTTATTGATTTATCAAATAAGAAAATATTGAAGGATAAACTTAAAATGACATTGAAAGAAAAAAATAAAATTCTTTCATTAGTATTTAATCAAAAAAAGATAAGCATCAATACACTAGTCGACGATTTAATGAAAAGGTTTAAATTTTTGAAAGAATTTATAGTAAACACTGAAGATTTTTTGAATAAATCTGTAAATCAAGGTAAAAGCATTCTATTTGAAGGAGCGCAAGGAGTTATGTTAGACATTGATTTTGGCACCTATCCTTTTGTAACTTCTTCTTCCACTATATCTTCAAATGCTTCTTCTGGCACTGGTGTCCCCTATAAAAAATTTGGTAAATCCATTGGTATCTCAAAAGCTTACGCAACAAGAGTTGGACATGGTCCATTTCCCACTGAAATGATTGATGATGAAGGCTTGGCCTTGAGAGAGTTCGGTGATGAGTATGGAGCAACAACGGGTAGACCCAGAAGATGCGGGTGGCTAGATTTAATTGCCCTTAAGCATTCTGTAGAAATATGTGGTTTAGATGAGATAATATTGACAAAAGTTGATATTTTATCAATGTTCAACAACATAAATGTTTGTGTTGGATATAAGTATAAATCTCAAAAATTTAAGAAATTTCCTATGGATAACAATATTATTGATCATGTTGAACCTATATATAAAACTTTTAAAGCATGGAATAATGAGGATCTTAAAAATAAAAAATTACCATCAAGCCTACAATCATTTATAAAGTACATTGAAAAATTCTTAAATGTTAAAGTATCAATGATCTCTATCGGTCCAGAGCGTGAACAGGTAATTTATTTATAAGCTTCTAAAATTTCTTTTACTAATGGATGGCGAACAATGTCATTACCGTTAAAATTTACAAAACCAATTCCACTAATATTTTTCAATAATGATATACTTTCAACTAGACCAGATTTAATATTTTTATCTAGATCAACCTGTGTTGTATCACCAGTTACGATAACCTTTGAATTGAAGCCAAACCTAGTTAGGAACATTTTCATTTGAGTCGTAGTTGTGTTTTGAGCTTCATCTAAAATTATAAAAGCATCATTTAGCGTTCTACCTCTCATAAAAGCTAAAGGAGCAATCTCAATTATAGATTTATCAATCATTCTATTAATTCTATCTGAATCAATCATATCATTTAATGCATCAAACAGTGGTTTTAAGTAAGGATCAACTTTTTCACTGAGATCCCCGGGTAAAAATCCTAGCTTTTCTCCTGCTTCGACAGCAGGTCTTGTTAATACAATTTTTTTAACTTTTTTTAGATTTAGATATGAGACCGCCATTGCAACAGCCAAATATGTTTTTCCTGTTCCTGCGGGACCAATACCAAATACAACATCACTTTTTCTAATTGAATCGATATATATTTTCTGATTTATGCTTTTAGGCGCTATCGTTCCTTTATCAGTAGATAAACAAATTGTATCTAAAAAAATTTCTTCAATACTATGTGAATTATTACTAATTATTTTAGATCCTAACTCAAAATCACTTAAGTTAGGCACGTAACCTTTTTGAATAATTTTATAAAAACTTTTCACAAGCTTGATTGATAAATTAACTGATCCCTTAAGCCCACTAAAATGAAGCTCATTACCTCGTGAATCAATTTTTAAGTTATATAGTTTCGAAATAAATTTTAAGTTTCTATTTTCAACACCTATAAGGGTATTAAAAGAGTTATTATCATCAAATTTTATTACTTCATCTGTAACTGGTTCTAATATAACATTCATACTTTAAATACAAAGATAATATAAAGCAAAAGTAAAAATATTCCACAATAATTAGGAACTGATTTTCTTTTACTAAATATCAATATGAAAGAAAATAATATTATTTCGGCGATCAAGATTAAAATCAATGAGGACATTGCGAAACTTGGCAATGGTATTACGAATAACAAATTAATGATGGAAAATATAGTGAAATTGGCAATATTGCTTCCAATAATATTTCCTAATACAAAATCATTTTTTCCATATTTAAACAAAGATATTAAACAAGCTACAATTTCTGGAAAAGATGTACTCAAGGCCAAAAAGATACTTCCTACAAGGGCACTGGAAAGACCCACTTGTTCAATTATTTTAAGGCCAGTCATTGTAATCCCATCAGCGGCAAACCATATAGCAACGGGCCCAAAAACTAAACAAATGATAATCAAAAAATTCGATAAATTATTATCAATCTTGGCTGAATCATTAAAATTTGCGGAAAAATAAAATATTGTGGAGCACGAAATGATCATTAGACATATTAATGTCGAATTTATTATACCAAATGAAAAAAAGCAAAATAAAAATGTCGAAAATATAATTAGTAGATATTTAAAATTTAAATTCTGTAATTTATATTTAAATTCTTTTTTAAAACTTAATAAAAAGGTGAGACCAAGAATTAGACATGTATTCGCCATATTGCTTCCAAGTATTGTTCCATAGATTAAATTATTTGAATAATTCTCTATATAGGCAGATTTAAATAAAACAAAAAATTCTGGTAGAGATGTCCCTATTGCAATGACTGTCATTCCTATAAAAAAATCTGATAGTCCGATTTTTTTCGAAAGTTTTACTGAGCCTGAAACTAAAGCACTTGCGCCAGCCCAAAGTAATACAGCATAGGCAATAAAACTAAAAAAAAGTGTAAAAATCAACTGGTTAGAAGGTCCAATACTTCAATATACTTTTCTGTTGTCTTATTTGAAATATCGTTAGGGAGCTCAGGAGCAGGTGGTTTTTTATCCCAACCAATTGAAGTCAAATAGTCACGAACAAATTGCTTATCATAACTTTGCTGACCTCTTCCAGCCTCATATAATGATTTTGGCCAAAATCTGGAAGAATCTGGAGTCAAAACTTCATCAATTAAAATTATTTCACCACTCTCAAGTAGTCCAAACTCAAACTTTGTGTCTGCTATCAAAATACCTTTAGACTCAGCATAATTTCGAGCTTTAGAGTATATTGCTATTGATAGATCTTTAACTTTGCTTGCTATTTCTTCACCAACAATCTCTGAACATTTTTCAAAACTTATATTTTCGTCATGCTCACCTTGTTCAGCTTTTGTAGAAGGCGTAAAAATTGGCTCTTCTAACTTTTCCGATTCAATTAAACCTTCATTCAGTTTAAGCCCACAGACTGTTCCTTGTTTTTTATATTCTGACCAGCCTGATCCAGTGATGTATCCTCTGACTATACATTCTATAGGTAAAGGTTTTGCCTTTTTTACTACCATTGATCTACCCATTACTTGATCAATTTCATCATTAAGGACAGGATACATTTCATTAACTTTTTCAGTTATAAAATGATTTTGTACAATTTCCTGAGTCAGAGAAAACCAAAACTTTGATAACTTTGTTAACACTTCTCCTTTTGCTAATATACCCGATGGCAAAACTGCGTCATAAGCTGAAATTCTATCCGATGAAACAATTAATAGATTATCACCAAGATCATAGAGATCTCTAACTTTTCCGCGGTTAATTAACGGGAAGCTTTTAAGGTTTGATTCTAACAATATGTTTTTATTTTCTATTTCCATATACAAATTATAATAAATTATTGATAAATAGTCGACAAAATTTGATTTATGATTTGATGAATTTACAATATTCCCTTTACGAGCGCGTAGCTCAGGGGGAGAGCGCTTGCTTGACATGCAAGAGGTCGGTGGTTCAAATCCACTCGTGCTCATGAGTATTATATGAAATATTATGTTGATAGCAAAATTTTAGAGTCTGATAAACCTTTAAGTTTAAGGGAAATATTTGATAAGTTAGAATTTGGTACCGATGTACTAGGTGCTGAGATTAATGGTGAAATAAAAGATTTCTATTTCAATCCTGCAGACGAGTCAAAAATTTATCCAATTTTTTTGGGAAATGAAAAGAGTTTGACTTTAATTAGACATTCGACTGCGCATATTTTAGCTCAAGCAGTACAAAGCATATATCCCGATACCAAAGTTACAATTGGCCCTGTCATTGAAGATGGGTTCTATTATGATTTTTATACTGATAGAAACTTTACTGAAGACGATCTAAAATTGTTTGAAAACAAAATGCATGAGATATTGGAAAAAAATGTCTCATTTGAAAAAGAAGTTATAAATAAAGAGAAAGCACTGGAAATTTTTTCAAACATGGGAGAAACTTTTAAAAAAGAAATAATTAATGATTTAGATGAATCTCAAGAAATTTCTTTGTACAAGCAAGGGGATTGGTTTGATTTGTGTCGAGGGCCTCATTTACCAAATTCCACTTTTATAAAATCTTTTAAGCTACTCAGCGTAGCGGGATCATATTGGAGAGGTGATGAGACTCGAGAATCTTTACAAAGAATATATGGAACTGCTTTTTCAAGTTCAAAAGATTTAAAAAAACATTTAAAAATTCTGGAAGAGGCAAAAAAAAGAGATCATAGAAAATTAGGAAAAGAATTAGACCTTTTTTCCATAAATGAGGAGATTGGACCTGGCTTGGTTCTTTGGCACCCTAATGGATCAGTTATCAGAAATATTATTGAAAATTATTGGCGAGAAAAACATATTGAATCCGGCTACCAAATTATTTATACACCTCACATTGCTAAAGCAAATTTATGGGAAACTAGTGGGCATTTAGAGTTTTATAGTGAAAACATGTTTTCACAGATGGAAATTGATACAAACAAATATCAAACAAAGCCTATGAACTGCCCATTTCATATAATGATTTACAAGAATGGACTAAGAAGCTATAAAGAGCTGCCAATCAAGTATGCTGAAATTGGGACAGTCTATAGATATGAGAGATCAGGTGTTTTACATGGACTTTTTAGAGCTAGAGGATTCACTCAAGATGATGCTCATATTTTTTGCTCATTAGATCAAATCGAACGAGAAGTTAATGATGTAATTGACCTTACAACAGACTTCTTAAAAAAATTTGGCTTTTCTGAATATGAAATATTTGTATCAACAAAACCAAACAAATACGTTGGTAGTGATGACGAGTGGGCCTCAGCTACAAATTCATTAAAAAAATCATTAGATAATAAATCATTAAAATATTCAATTGATGAAGGCGGGGGTGCATTTTATGGACCTAAAATAGATCTTAAAATCAAAGATGTTTTAGGAAGATCATGGCAGTGTTCAACAGTCCAGGTTGACTTTAATCTTCCTAAGAGATTTGACCTGGAGTATATTTCGAGTAATAATCAAAGACTTCAGCCTGTGATGATTCATAGAGCTATTTTTGGTTCTTTTGAAAGGTTTTTTGGAATTTTAATTGAACATTACGGGGGTGCCTTTCCTACTTGGCTAGCCCCTCATCAATTAAAATTGCTTAGCGTTTCGGATGAGCAGGTTGAATATGTTAATGATATAGCGGATAATTTAAGGTCTGCTGGTTTAAGAGTTGAAGTTGATATTAGGAATGAAAAATTGGGCTTAAAGATTAGAGAAGGTGAAATATCTAAAGTTCCATTTATAGGAATAGTTGGTAAAAACGAGTTAGAAAATAAAACGATAAGCTTAAGAAAATACGGAGGTAAGCAAATAGGAGAAATAAAATTAGATCAATTGCTTGGATTAATAAAGAACGAGTTGTCTGGGAGGGTTGACACATAAGAAAAAAGAATTTTTCAAGGTCTAAAAAGAAAGCTAATAGAATTAACTCACAAATAAGAGCAAACGAAGTAAGATTAATTGGCTTAGACGGTGGACAACTTGGAGTAGTAGCTTTGTCAGAGGCTCTTGATCAAGCAAAGAGCAATTCTACTGACCTAGTAGAAATTTCTCCAGATTCTACTCCACCAGTTTGCAAGTTAATGGATTATGGAAAATTCATGTATGATAACAAAAAAAAGCAATCTGCTCAAAAGAAAGTTAAAGCCCAAGTGTTGAAAGAAATCAAATTTAGACCTAATATTGGAGAAAATGATTTTAATGTTAAAATAAATAGGCTCAAGGACTTTTTAAGTGATGGGCACAAGGTAAAAATAAGGCTTTGGTTCAAGGGCAGGGAGATAGTACACAAACAACTTGGTGAACAGCTTGTTGAGAAAATTGTAGAAAGTGTATCGGAATCAGGCGAACTTGATAATGAACCAAAGTTTGAAGGAAAGAATCTAACAATGATGGTTCTTCCAAAAAAAATAAAGGCGGTAAAAAAAGCAAATGGCAGCGCAAAAAATGAAATCCAATAGAAGTGCAGCAAAAAGATTTAAGCTGAAACCTAATGGTAAATTGAAAAGAATCAAAGGAAGTAAGCATCATTGTAATGTTCACAAAGCTCAGTCTAGAATTAGAAGGTTAAAAGAGGCTGGAACAGTAGATGGAAAGAAGGCTGCAAATTTAAGAAAAGTAGTTTTTGCATAGGTTACACAAATGAGAGTTAAAACATCAGTCGCAAGCAAAAGAAGAAAAAAGAGACTTCTGAAGCAAACAAAAGGTTTTTGGGGCCAAAGGAAAAATGTCTACAGAAGGGCAAAAGAGACACTATTAAGATCCCTTGCTTTTTCTTATAGAGACAGAAAAGCAAAAAAGCGTACGATGCGTTCGTTGTGGATATCTAGAATCAATGCAGCTCTCAGAGAAGAAGGATTAACTTACAGCAAATTTATTCACTCACTAAAAGTCAAAGAAATAGACCTAGATAGACGAGTTTTGGCTGAATTAGCAATAAATCATCCTGATAAGTTTAAACAACTTATACAATCAATTAATTAATTTTTTTACTTTAAAAAATTCTCAGATTTTTTGGGTAAAATATATATAAAATGAAATGTACTCCCTTATTTAAAACTCACCAAAAATACGGAGCAAAATTTACTGAATTTAATGGCTGGAATATGCCCCTTTGGTTTTCCTCTTTGGAGAATGAACACCTTCAAGTCAGAGCTGATTCAGGTGTTTTTGATGTGAGCCATATGGGAGAAATAATAATTGAGGGGAATGATGCCTTATCTTTTCTCGATTTTACTTTTACAAATAAGATATCCTCATTAAAAAATGGACAGGCAAAATACGGATTTTTCTGCGATTCTAATGGAAATGTCATTGATGATGTAATTGCCTACAAACTAGATGAAAATAAATATTTTTTATGTGTTAATGCTGGAAATATACATATTGTATTTGATTGGTTAGTTACTAACTCAAAAAGTTATGATGTTGATATAAAAAATCTCAGTGATTTTTATGGACAACTAGCTATTCAAGGTCCCAACTCTATGGAATATCTTTCAAAAATCTTTCCCCTAACATTTTCTGAGGAATTTAAAAAATATACTATAATTAACATAATGGACTTAGATGAAAAATACCAATCAAAATCATTGTTTGATTCCTTGATTGAAGATAATTTTCTAATCGCTAGAACCGGCTATACTGGCGAGGATGGATTTGAGTTGTTTGTGCCAAATGAATTGATTAAAGAGATTTATGAAAACATTTTAGAAAACTGTCCAAATATAAAACCTTGTGGATTAGGCTCAAGGGATACCCTAAGAATTGAGAAGGGGTTTCCTCTTCATGGAAATGAATTTACAAAAGGTACGTCTCCTTCCGATTTTAATTTAGATAAGTTTATAGATAGTTCAAAGCACAATTTTATTGGAAAAGATGCAATTTTAAAAAAAATTTCTGAAAACGAATTTTCATTTGTTGGTTTTTTAATGGAAGATAATTCCATAGCAAGGAATGGTTATGAGATTTTCAATAACGGTTCTAATATTGGTAAAGTTACAAGTGGAACTTATTCGCCTATTTTGAAAAAGGGTATAGGCTTGGCATTAATCAATTCTGACTTTTCTGAATTGAGAAATTTTGATATAAAAATTAGAAAAAATTTTAGAAGAGCTGTTAGGGTTGACTATCCATTTGTATAGGAGGTATTCAAATTATGTCAGAGGTTAAAAAAGATTTAAAATATACTGAAGAGCATGAATGGGTTATGATTGACGGCGAACAAATGCTTATAGGAATTACTGACCATGCTCAAGACTCATTAGGTGAAATTGTATATTTAGAACTTCCATCAGTAGGTGATAATCTCTCCAAGTCTTCGACATTTGGTGCGGTTGAGTCTACTAAGTCAGTCTCTGATTTGTATACACCGATTGATTGTGAAGTTGTTGAAGTGAATTCTAGTGCTGAAAATTCGCCTGAGGTTATTAATCAAAGTCCGTATAAGGATGGATGGTTAATAAAGGTTAAGGCAACAAATACGAACGATTATAATGATCTTCTTTCTCCAGAGGATTACGAGAGTTTAATAAATGAAGAATAAAATTGATATAAATTCATCAATTAATGAACTAAATGAAACTTCATCTTTTATTAGTAGGCATATCGGAAGTTCAGATGATCAAGTTAATGATTGTTTAGGGTTCTTAAACTATAAATCTCTTGACCAACTAGTAATGGATACCTTGCCTAACCAAATTGTATTGGATGTTGATGTAGATCTTAAGGAAAGTATGTCCGAAGATGAAGCATTAAAATATCTCCAGAGTATTGTAAGTAAAAACAAACTATATAAAAATTACATTGGTATGGGTTATTATGATACTAAAACTCCCTCTGTAGTTTTAAGAAATATCCTCGAAAACCCTGGTTGGTATACAGCCTATACTCCTTATCAACCAGAAGTATCTCAAGGTAGATTGGAAATGCTTTTAAACTTTCAACAAATGATAATGGATTTAACCGGACTAGAGGTTTCTAATGCATCACTTTTGGATGAAGGAACTGCTGCTGTCGAATCCATGCTTGTGGCTTTTAGGTTCTGCAAGGATAATAAAAATGTTTTTCTTGTATCCGAAAACTGTCATATTCAGACAATTAAGCTTTTGGAAACTAGAGCCGAACCACTAGGCATAGAGATTAAAATTGGAAATTTAGAATCCTTATTTAAAGAAAATGAAGACATTTTTTTTGGTTTTATTTCTCAATATCCTGATACTCTTGGCTCTGTTAGAGATCATGATTTTTTAATATCTACTGCTAAATCTCAAAATGCTGTCTCAATTTTAGCTTGTGATTTAATGTCTTTATTATTATTAAAATCACCTGGTGAAATGGGTTGTGATATGGCTGTAGGCTCATCTCAAAGGTTTGGTGTCCCATTAGGATTTGGCGGACCCCATGCAGCTTTTATATCATGTAAAGATGAATTTAAAAGACTTTTACCTGGAAGAATAATAGGGATTTCAATTGATAAAAATTCTGATGTTGCATATAGAATGGCTCTTCAAACTAGAGAGCAGCATATCAGAAGGGAAAAGGCTACCAGTAATATTTGTACTGCTCAGTCTTTATTGGCAATAGTCGCTGCGTCATATGCAATCTATCATGGCCCTGAAGGATTAAAGAAAATATCACTTAAAATACATAGAACTGCAAAATTAATAGCAAGACAACTACAAAATAATAACTACAAAATTTTGTATAATAACTTTTTTGATACAATCTGCATAAAAACAACAAAAGCCAAGCAATCCTTAATCAAAAAGAGAGCTTTAAAAAAGAAAATTAATTTTAGATATTATTCAAAAGAAATAATTACTATATCTATTGATGAAAAAACAACAATCGATGATATCCATGAAATACTTTTTTGTTTCGGTTTAAAAATAGAATCTATCACTTCATTAGATTCTGAATTAAATAATAACATAATAGCTTTGCCAAAAAGCATTCTAAGAAAAACTAAATATTTAGATCATGAAGTTTTTAACTCTTATAGGTCTGAGACAGATTTTTTAAGATATATTAAGAGGTTGGAAGATAAGGATATTGCATTAAACAAGTCCATGATACCACTAGGTTCTTGCACGATGAAACTTAATGCTACTTCAGAAATGATTCCTATAAGCTGGCCTGCAATAAATTCCATTCATCCTTTTGCGCCAAAATCTCAAACATCAGGGTATAAATTTTTAATTGATGACCTAAAGAAGATGCTTTGTTCAATTACCGGGTTTGATGCAGTTTCGCTCCAACCAAACGCTGGAGCGCAAGGTGAATTAGCAGGACTATTAACTATAAGGAAATTTCTTTCTGCAAGAGGAGAAGAGCAAAGAAAAATTTGTTTAATACCCAGCTCGGCTCATGGAACTAATCCTGCAAGTGCGGTTTTGGCTGGTATGCAGGTTGAAATTATAAAATGTGATGAAAATGGTAATATCGATACTAAAGATCTAGCAGACAAAATTCAGCAATTTCCAGATAAAATTGCTGCGCTTATGATAACTTATCCATCTACTCATGGAGTTTATGAAGAGTCAATATCTAAAATATGTAATATGATTCACGATGCCGGTGGTCAAGTCTATATGGATGGCGCTAATCTAAATGCCCTGGTTGGTATATCTAAACCCGGTCATTTTGGTCCAGATTTATGTCATATTAATCTTCATAAGACTTTTTGTATTCCACATGGGGGCGGGGGACCTGGGGTTGGGCCTATTGCGGTTAAAAAGCATTTATCTAATTTTATTCCAAATCATCCACTTAATAGTGATGCAGGCCCTAAGTCTGGATTTGGCCCTGTGTCATCATCTCCTTGGGGCAGCGCATCCATTTTGCCTATTTCACTGATGTATATTTATATGATGGGTAGTGCAGGAATAAAGAAATCAACTCAAGTAGCTATATTAAATGCTAATTATGTTGCTAAAAAAATTGAAGATTATTTTCCTATTCTCTATACGGGAAGAAATGGTAGAGTTGCTCACGAATGCATAATTGATATTAGGCAAATTAAAAAGGATCATTTGGTGAGTGAAGAAGATATTGCAAAAAGATTAATTGATTATGGATTTCACGCTCCCACTATGTCATTTCCAGTCCCAGGAACGCTAATGATTGAACCAACAGAAAGCGAGTCTAAGATCGAGTTAGATAGATTTTGTAATGCGTTAATTTCCATAAAAAAAGAGATTGAAAAATATAGTAAAATTGAAAATATTTCTGATTCTCCATTAAAAAATTCACCCCATACCTTCAAAGATATAGTAGATAAAAACTTCAATTACTCTATTTTAGAAGCTTTTCCTAATCAGCTAGTTGATAAAAGTTTTAAATATATTTCACCAGTCGGGAGAGTTAATAATGCTTTTGGCGATAAGAATTTTGTTTGTAGCTGTCTTCCTTTAGATTTTTATGTAGAGAAATGACCTATAATCTTTGAGAAATGTACATACTTTTCCTTAAATCACTAAACCAGCTATCTAATAATTTAATTGATTTATTTTTATATATAGTGTTTTTTATATCTTCTCTTGCTAATAAGAAAGAAGCATCTGAGTAGGTCTTATCGAGTATTATAAAAAAACTTGCTTCATCCTGAATTTTAATTGGCCCTACAACTTCCTCAATTTTTGAGTTTATAATCTCGTCATAAATTGTTGGTGATAATTCTTTTGGATTAACATAGCCCAAGTCTTTGGGCTTATCTTTGATATAGCCCCTTTCCGCTAACTTCGCAAGTTTAACATCTAATGTGTCTTCACGATTATTAAATATATCTAAAATCTCATCGATAAATTCTTTGTCTTTGGCACTCATACTTAACATTCTAATTAAATTTTGTTTTTTTATACTACCTATATTTTTTTCATAATATTTTTCAATTTCCTTTTCACTAATAATAATTTTGTTTTTTAAAACTATTCTCGAGATGTTTTCCTGAAGCATTTGTATAGTTAATTCGAATTTTAACCTATAAAGATTTCTATTAGATTTAGTCAATTCTTCATTAAATTTTTCTTCACCATTATTTTTAATTATTTCTGATATAATTTCCTCCAGTTTCTCATTTGTTACAATAATGCCCATTTTTTTACCCTGAATTTCTAAGATTTTTAAATCCATTAATTCTTTTAAAAACTGGTTTTTATCTTTATCTAAATTTGTATTTTTTTGGCTTTGGATAATATGATTGTCTAATTCGGTAAGTAAAATTATTTCATCATTAATAACACCTACTATCCCTTCAATTATTTTGGTATTTGATTTACAACTAGTTGCAAGGGTAAAAAATACTAAAATTAAAAAAAAGCTAAAATATCTAAATTTCATTTTCATTTTCCAAATTAATTATAAACTTATTATTTTCAAATTTTGAGAATTTTTCAATATATTTTTCTATATTATCTATTTTATCAAATATTTTTTTTGCCGAATCTATTTTCCCATCAAATTTGATAAAAAATACTTTAAAGTTTTTCAATTTTTGGAGACTATTTATTTTTAAAATCATATTTGTTTGATTCATTTGAAAATCAGTAATTTGTAATTTTTTTAATTTAATCTTTAACTCGGATAATTTTATTAATTTGCTAATTTCTTCAGGAATTAAACCAAATAAATCAATAAGTTCTTCTATAACACCAATAGATTCATCAGCACTCTCAATACATGATATTCTTTTATAATAATAAATTCTTTTTTCGGCAGAGGATATATAATCCGCCGGTATATTTATTTTATCTTTTGTGTTAATTTCAATGTTCATTTCATCATCAATTATAGAATTATTAATTTTTCTGATTTCTGAGTCCAAGAGATCTAAATAGAATTCAACTCCTACGTCATAAATGTTCCCTGATTGGTCAGTACCAAAAAGATTTCCAGCTCCTCTTATTTCTAAATCTTCCATGGCGAGGTTAAATCCTGAACCAAGAGAAGATAATGTTTTGATTGCATCAAGTCTTCTAATAGCGTTTTTATTAAATTTTTTATTCTGGTCTAAAATTAAATATGCATAACCCTTTTCAGACCCTCTCCCTATCCTACCTCTTATTTGATATAAATCGGAAAGCCCAAATTTATTTGCATTATTAATTATTATTGTGTTTGCTTCTTTGATATCAATTCCAGATTCAATTATCGTAGTAGTAATTAAAACTGAAATTTTACCGTCTATAAAATCTAAAATATTATCCTCTATTACATTCGGCTTCATTTTTCCATGAATAAAAGCCATTTTTACTTCAGGGAGTAATTTTTTAAGAGAATTATAAGTTTTTTCTATAGATTTTATTTCATTATGTATAAAAAAAACTCTTCCTTTTCTGTTTAGTTCGAAATTTATTGCATTTTTAATAATTTCTTCATTATATAAATGTATTTGAGTGTCGATTGAAAATCTATCTAAGGGTGGAGTTGCTATTATGCTAATATCTTTAATTCCGCTTAGAGATAATTGTAAGGTTCTTGGTATTGGTGTCGCTGATAGGGCAAGATAGTCTAAACCAAGTCTTATTTCTTTAATTTTTTCTTTGTGTTTTACTCCAAATTTATGTTCTTCATCAATAATTACTAATCCAAGATTTTTAAAAATTAATTTCTCGTTAAGAATTCTGTGTGTTCCAATCAATATATCAATCTTAGAATTTTTTAATTCCAAAATTATATTTTTAAATTCTTTTAAAGAAGTATTTCTTGATACACTTTTAATATTAATAGGAAAATCTTTAAATCTTTGCAGGAAAGTATTTAAATGTTGATTAACAAGTAAAGTTGTTGGCGCTATTATAGCAACTTGTTTACTATTCATCGAAGCTATGTAAGCCGCTCTAAGTGCGATTTCGGTTTTTCCGAATCCAACATCACCACATATTAACCTATCCATTGGGAAGTTTCTTTTCATGTCTTCATATACATCATTTATTGCTTTTAGTTGATCAGGGGTTTCTTGATACTCAAAATTTTTTTCAAATTCATTTAGCTCAATTGGATTAAAATCAAATGAAAAACCTCTAACAACTTTTCGTTTTGCATAAAGGGCCAGAATCTCTTTTGCTACTTTCTCGGCAATTTTTTTTGCTTTGGTTACTTTTACTTTCCAGGTCTTACTTCTAAGAGAATCAATATTTATCTCATTTTTATTACCTACATATTTTTGCAATAAATTAATTTTGATACTAGGTACAAATAAGTAGTCATCATTTTGAAACTTACATTTAACAAATTCAATTATAGTGTTATTAATTTCTTTTTGAATTAAACCATTATACAAACAAATTCCGTATTTTTTATGAACTATAAAGTCACCCATCTTTAATTCTGAAAAATTTCTGAATTTATGTGTAAGTTTTTTGAATTCATCAAATTTATTTATAAGTTTTTCTTCAGACTTTTTTAAAGATACAAATATTTCCTTCTTATTTTTTATTGTAAATGTTTTAGAATATTCATCACAGTAAATGTTATATGACAGATTTTTGACCTCATCCCTGATCTGATCCATATCATTTTCTTTTGTAATTAAAAAAGTGAACTTGTTATCTTTATATTTTTTTAATAATTGCTTAATCCAACTTAATGATTCTGTCTCATATTGAATCTCAGGATATTCAATTTCTAGGGTTTCTATCTCTTTGCCTAATTCTATTAAAGGATTTATAAAAATAATTATGTTATGTTTCGAAATTTCTTTGATAATTTCTTGATTTTCATTATTCCATTGATGATCTAAAATAATGAAAGAATTCTTGGGTATTAGTTCGATTATGGGTCTTTTATCAACATCTCCACTATGATTATATTTATATATATCAAAACTGGTTAAAATTTTTCCACCACTTTTCATAGTATCCAAATTGAAGTAACTGGTAGATTTGATTTTTTCTTTGTAGAATTGAATTCTGATGGGTTTCTCAAAGTTTTGGCTGAATAGATCCAAAACCGACCCTCTGACAGAGAAATCTCCGAAACTATTTACAAATTCAGTCTGATTAAAATTAAATTTTAGAAGTTTTTTGATTATTTCATTCTGTGTTATGTGAGTGTCATTGGGATTAATTTTAAAGCTTAGGCTTCTTTTATCTATATTTATATTTTTACTTATTTTAATCGAATCAAATATTATCACTCTGCTAGATTTTTTTGAAAAATTATTGAATATCTCAGAAATTAAGGGCAATTTTTCTAAACTTATTGAATCTTCAAAAAAACTATTATCTAAATAATTTATTTCCGAATCTGAATTTTTGGATAAAATATCAAATTTTGCTTTTGAATCTTTTATATCCTCTGTAAAATAAAAAATATTTTTTTTACTCAATAGTTCTTTAAGTAAAATAGATTCTAATAAATTGTTAACGCCATATACTGAATATATGCCATTCTTTTTGGGTATTTTAGAAAATATATTCACGCTATAAGTATTTATCCAAATTTATCTTATTAAATTTAAAAGATTTTTTTTATATTATTTAATATGGAATCTCCCATTTCGTCACAATTTAATATTTTTTGATTATTCGTTCCAATATCCCTTGTTCTTAATCCACTATCTAGAGTATTAGAAACAGCTTGCTCTATTACATGTGAAACATTATCTTGATTAAAACTGTATTTAAACATCATCGATAATGAAAGAATAGCAGCTATTGGGTTTGCTATATTTTTTCCTGCAATGTCAGGAGCACTTCCATGAACTGGCTCATAAATTGCTTTGTTTGCTCCAACTGAGGCTGATGGTAGCATACCCAATGACCCAGTTAATTCAGCGACCTCATCACTGATTATGTCTCCAAATAAATTACTAGCAAGTATTACATCGAAAGAGGAAGGCCTTTTTATAACTTGCATCGCAGCATTATCTATATATAAATGTTCAAGTTCAACATCTTGATATTCTTTATTATGAACCTCAGTTACAACATCTCTCCATAACTGCATAACCTCTAAAACATTTGCTTTATCGAGGGATGTAACTTTATTTTTTCTTTTTCTGGCTATATCAAATGCAACTTTTGCTACTCGAATTATTTCATCTTCATTATAGACTAGAGGGTTTGAGGCAACTCTTTTTCCATCAACCTTCTTAAAAAATCTTGGTTCACCAAAATATATTCCTCCTGTTAACTCTCTTACTACAAAAATATCAGTATCTTTCAACACATCTGGTTTTAAAGATGATGCGTCCGAAAGTGATTTAAAAACTTTACCGGGCCTTAAATTTGCATATGTTTGTAATTCTTTTCTAAGTTTTAACAATCCGCTTTCAGGCTTCAGTTCATGATCTAAGTTTTCCCATTTGGGCCCTCCAACTGCACCTAACAAAACAGCATCCGCATCCAAAGCTTTTTTAAGTACAATGTCATTAAGAGGTTTTCCATTATCATCAATAGACGCACCACCAAATAAATTTTCTTCATATTCAATGTCCGAATCTAGTTGATCTTTAAAAAAATCAATAATTTTTATACATTGTTTTGTTACTTCTGGGCCAATCCCGTCCCCTGGTAAAATAAGTAATTTTTTCATTTTTGAACTCCTTTATTTGAAACATAATTCAACAGTATTGCTAGTTTTTCCTAGTCCTTCAATATCTACGCTAACTAAATCATTCTCTTTAAGTTGTCCCACACCGCCAGGCGTTCCAGTTAGAATAATATCTCCTCTATTGAGGGTCATAATTCTACTTATAAAACTGATTAAATAGTCAATTTTATGAATCATCAAATTTGTATTAGAATTTTGTTTTAATTTTCCATTTAAATAAGTTTTAATTTCAAGGTTTTGGTAATCGACTTCGTCGGATATATAAGGACCTAAAGGACAAAAAGTATCAAAATTTTTTCCTCGCCCGAACTGTATATCTATAGCTTGTAGGTCTCTGGCTGTAATATCATTTACACATAAGCCACCCAAAATATATTTTTTTGCTTCATTAGTATTAATCCATTTAGCTTCTTTTTTAATCACAATGCCAAGCTCTCCTTCGTAATCTACTTTTGAACTCATGTGATTCGGAAGCATTATAGAATCTTTAAATGATGTTAATGAAGATGGGGATTTTAAAAAAATCATTGGCTCGGCAGTCGGCTTTTTTTTCATTTCTTCTGCATGGTCATAATAATTCAATCCAACAGCCACAATTTTGGATGGATGTATGTAAGGAATAATTTTTTCTGATAAATTATCAGAATTTTTATTGTAATCCTCTAAGGATTTATAGGTCTGATCAATTTTTTTTTGATTCTTTAATATTGACCTAAATATCATATTAATACTTTACCTTAAATAAATATAAACCCTCTGCTGGAACTGAATAATTTCTTGGCAATGGCTTAGAACTGTATTTCAAAGCGTTGATAATTTCTTCTTCTTTTAGATTCCCTTTACAAAAATTAATCATTGACCCGACTATTAATCTAACCATACCCCTTAAAAAACCATTTCCTGTAATTCTAATATCAATATATAAACCTTTTTTAAATACTTTAATACTTTCAATTTTTCTGATTGTAGATTCTCCTGAGTAACCCTTTTTGCAAAAATTAACAAAATTTTTTTCACCCAAAAAAAAAGTTGAAATTTTTTTTAATTTTTTGATATCAAGATCACTTTTATAAAAAAAAATTCTACCTTTTTCGAAAACATTTACATCATTTTTATATTTAATTTTGTATAAATATGTTTTTTGTAATGATGAAAATTGGGAATGAAAATTGTTAGATACTTTATTACATTTTTTTATTTTTATGTCATTAGGCAATAATTTATTGATATTTGTTTTTAAACCTCTTAAATTGATTTTTTTTTGAATTGTAAAATTTGCAATTTGAGATTTCGCATGAACACCTGAGTCAGTTCTTCCTGAACCTATCAATATTACTTTTTCATTAGTTAATTTGAAAATTATATCCTCTAATACTTGCTGAACAGTTAATGAATTTCTTTGTTTTTGCCAACCGCAATAATTCGTTCCTATATATTCTAGTTCAATTTTAATATTCATCGATTTTTACTCTTTTATCTAAGATTGGATATAAAAAATCTATAATTGTATTAATTGTTAACAAAACAACTGTATAAAATAGTGTTAGACCACATATAACTGTATAATCTCTATTTATCACTGACAAAATAAATGCTTTACCCGTTCCAGGTATTGCAAAAATACTTTCAACGACAAATGAGCCGGTAATCATGAAAGCTGTAATAGGGCCAAATGCCGTAACCAAAGGAATCAATGAATTCCTTAGAATATAATTGAGTACGTAATCATATTTGTTAATTTTATTTATTCTTGCTACTCTAGCAAACATTTTGCTTTTTGTTTCATTCATAGACTCTAATAGTAGATTAGTAAGATAAGATATTGAGGGTAATGAAAGCGTAATTATTGGTAAAATGTAATCGACAGGCTTTGAAATTAGTCCAAAACTAATAAATTTAAATTTAACTGCAAATAGAATAATTAAGATAGCTCCTATCAAAAAGGTGGGTACACCAACAAATAAATATAATGAATTTTTAACTAGCAAAGATATAAAAGATGAATTATCAAATAAATAAATTGATATCAAAATTGTAGATATAAATGTAAATATAATAGATAAAAAACCTATTTTTAATGATATTTTTGCCGATTCAATAATTATTTCTTTAACTGACCTATCTGGATATGAATATGACATACCAAAATCAGCACTCAATGAATTTTTTATATATTTAAAATATTGCTCAATTAATGGCTTATCTAAATTATATTTTTTCTCTATATTTTCTTTAATCTGAGGAGGTAATCTTTTATCTTTATCAAAAGGACCACCCGGGAGAAGTCTTAAAAGTAAAAAAGTAAGAGTTAAGACTATAAATATAACTGAAAGAAAAGATGCAATTTTCAAAAATAAAAAATTAAGTTTCATCACGCGTTATGTAAAAATTTTTAGCTGTTTTAAAATCATTTTTATCAATTGCTATTATTGAAATTTTATTTCTGCCGATATCTAATTTTGAATCAATATAGATTTTTTCGGTAATTAGATTAGTTTCTTTAACTCCAATTTTTTTGTCGTTAATATAATAATTAATAATTTTTAGTTTATTATTGTCCTTAATTTCGTATATGAGTTTCTCATTGGAATTATCTATAAGTTTAATTTCAGGAGGAATATCACTTTTTTTAATTATCTTTGCTTTAATAAAGTTTGACTCCTCTTTAGAACTAATTTCTTCAATTACATCTTTTGGTATCCAAAAATTATTATTGGATTCCTTAACTAATATAAAATTCTTTGTATTACCATGCGCATAAACAAGATTGCCCTCTTTGAGATTGCTGAGTATGGTTTCTGAGTAGCTGGGTTCGGAATAAATCATATCTCGCTTTTTTATTATAAATAATTTTGGTTTTTGATTATTAACATATGATAATAATTCACTTTTATTAATTTCTATATCTTTATCAAAATAATCATTTGTATTTTCATCATGAAATCTAAGAGTAAATTTTATTTGTTCAGATATATTTTTTTCTCTGATTTTGATTTTTGAGATTCCACTAAAGTTCTGGATTGATAAGTTCTCAATTTTAATATTCCTTTGGGATATAGCCAAATTCTTATCTCTTGAAAATATTTTTAAATAACATTCGTCACATTTTTGCCCAGTTTTATTTAGATCAAAACTGATTGTTAACTCTTTTTGATTTGGATCTAGGTCTATATTATAAAATAACTCTGGAAATTCATAGTTTGATTTCTTAATTTCTAAATCAAGTACCTCATTTCCAAGCTCCATTAACTTAGGTTTGAGAATATTATTAAAATTAAGCTTTACTAGGGAAAAATTAATTTTCTCATTTCCTGATTCAATCCATTCAGGTATTTTAAGTTCAATTTTGACGGTTTTATTTTCAAATTTTTTTATATCATCTATAAAATAAAAACGATTATTTAGTGTCTTATTATCAGAGGCTAGCTTTATAAAAACATTTTTAATTTTACTGGAATTTTTATTATCAATATTAAATACAATTTCTTCTTTTGTACCAGAACTTAGGGATCTTTTATCATTATTTGTAAATTCAATATTTTTTATTACCTCTTCATATGTATCCTTTTCATATTTATCGATTTCATTATAAAGATTTTCAAGATATTCTTCAGCCTCATTTTTTATTAAGTCCTCACTAATGATCAAAAAATTTTTAATATTTTCATTAAAACTTATTTTGTTAATGAAATTTGATTGTAGAATTTTTCTAGAAAGTATAATTTTTTTATCATCTTCTAGCTTTATTTCTTTACTTGAATCAGAATTTTTTTCCAAAGAAAAAATTTTATAATTTTCATTATAATTTAATTGTTCCTCAAATTTTCCCAGGAAGAAAATTTCATTATTTTCCACTTTAACGTTAATAAATTCTACATCAGGTTTAACGCCGTTTTTGTGAACTTTATACTCATTGGGGTTTAAATATTCTGCAATTGTTAATTTTATCGCCGACCCATCATTTTGTTCATATACCTCTTGAACTGTTCCTTTTCCAAAACTATTCTCACCAATAATTATTGCTCTTTGATTGTTTTTTAATGCTCCCGCAACAATTTCAGAAGCACTGGCGCTACCACTATCTATCAAAACGATGAGTGGACCAAAATATTTTGATATTACACCAGCTTGTGTGAAAAAATCCATATCCATCCTCGAGTCCTTCCCACGAGTTGAAACTATAAGTTTATTTTTTAAGAGAACATTCGAAATTTTAATTGCTTGGTCTAGTAATCCGCCTGGGTTACCTCGCAAGTCAAGTATAAGGCCTTTGATTCCTTCTAATCTTAATTTGTCTAAATTTTCAACAAAATCCTTGTAGCTATTAATTTGGAATGAATTAATTTTAATATATCCAATATTATCAATTTTTTTTGACGTTACACTTTTAACTTTTATTATGTCACGAATTATTTTGAATTTTATTAATTCATCAACACCTTCTCTTTGAACATATAAGGTTACAGATGTTCCTTTCTCTCCCCTTAATAATTTTATCGCCTGATTTAATGATAGACCCCCAGCATCTACTGAATCAATACCTTTTATTATGTCATTAGCTTTAATACCAACTCTTGATGCAGGAGTATCATCGATAGGAGATATTACAGTTAATTTATTTTCCCTAACACCAATGACAATGCCAAGCCCTCCAAATGTACCTTTAGTTTCTACCAAAAATTCTTCCATTTCGTCGGGTAAGATTAATGAGGAATATTCATCAACCTCCGCAAGAATAGCATTTGCTACCATATATTTAAGCAACTCAATATCTTGTGAGTTAATATTCTGTTCCTCAATTACTTTAACTATTGTATTTAAATTTTTGGTTATTCCTTTTAGTCTATTGTTGTTTTTTAGAGATAGAGTTCTGGTTGAGCCATTATCGATAATTTTAACTTTTATAACACCATTAGTAGATTTAGACTCATAACTTATTAAAAGATCTTCCGAAAAATTATTTATTGAATCTATACCTGCTTCAAAAATTTTATTGATAGCTTTTTCGTCAAAAAAGTAGCCATTGCTTTTGATGTATTTACCTGTGGATCCTATTATATCGTTTGTTTGCGCAAGATTTGTGTTGGAGTATGTAAAAAATAGTGTAAAAACCAATATTAAATATCTAATTATTTTAAAAACCATTAAAATATTATAGATTATTTCTTTATAATTTAATAATATGAAAAATGATTTAAAAATTTGTATGTCTCAATTAAACTTCAAAGTGGGGGCAATAGAGAATAATACCTCTAAAATTATTGGTGCAATTAAGAGTTGCAAGAAAAAAAAAGTTGATATTATATGTTTTCCCGAACTCTGTATATCTGGATATCCACCTGAAGATTTATTAATTAATAAGTTTTTTATAAAAAAGATAAATTCTAGCTTAAAAAGAATAGCAGATGAGACTAAAAATATTTGTTGTGTTATTGGTCATCCATATAGGGTGAAGGAAAATTTATATAATTCCGCAAGTGTTTTTATAAATCAAAAATTGTGTGGTCGATATTATAAAAATCATTTACCCAATTATGGTGTTTTTGATGAAAAAAGATATTTTCAAACAGGCAACGAATTTTTTTCATTTGAATATAAAAAAACAAAAATAGCCATATCAATTTGTGAGGACATATGGGTTAATGATAAAAAGTTTAAAAAATACCTTGAAGATAATCCCGCAAAAGCATTAATAAATATTTCGGCATCTCCATATTCAATTAAAAAAGAAAAGCTCAGATTTAAAAAGGTCAGCAATTTTGCAAAAAAAAACCAAATTGATGTTCTATATTGTAATTTGGTTGGCGGACAAGATGAGCTTATTTTTGATGGATCTAGTATGGCGATATCAAATCAAGGAAAGTTAATTCATAAAGCCTTATCTTTTAAAGAAGAAAATAAAATCATTAATTACCCCTTGAGATCTAAAAAGATAAGAAAAATTCCACCATATAATATAGATAGTATTTTTAATGCATTAGTTCTAGGGGTTAAAGATTATGTCACAAAGAATAATTTCACTAAAGTTGTTATCGGTATATCCGGTGGAATTGATTCTGCCTTAGTATCAGCAATATCAAAAGTAGCTTTAGGGGGAAAGAATATTTATGGATTTGCACTTCCATCAGAATATAACTCGGATGAAAGCTTAAAATTAGCAAAGAATTTATCTGATAATCTTGGATTTAAACTTGGTGAGTTAAGTATAAAAAAAATATTTAATGAAAATATTTCACTTCTATATTCTACTCTGTTTAAGGATCTAAAATGGGATATAGCAGAGGAAAACTTACAATCTAGGATAAGATCTAATCTGCTAATGGCAATATCAAATAAATTTAATTATTTATTGTTATCAACAGGCAATAAAAGCGAAATGAGTGTTGGATATTCAACCATATATGGGGATTTATCAGGTGGACTGGCTCCATTAAAAGATATTCCAAAGACATTAGTTTATAAAATAGCCAAGTTTTATAACAAAAAATATCCCAATAGTAAAATCCCTTTAGGAATTATTAACCGAGAGCCCAGTGCGGAATTAAGACCAAATCAAAAAGACTCTGATTCATTACCCCCATATGAAGATTTAGACAAAATACTTTATTTATATGTAGAAAATTTTTTAAGTATTAATGAAATATACATAGCTACAAAAATTGAAAAAAAAATAATAAAAAAGATTGTAGATCTTATAGATAAAAATGAGTTTAAAAGAAGGCAAGGGCCACCGGGTATAAAAGTCACTAATGTCGCTTTTGGAAAAGATAGAAGGTTTCCTATAACAAATGGGTTTAAAAATTATTGATTATAGACCAAATTTTAAAGTAGTATATTCGTAATAATGAATTTTTTGAGCCCAAGTGAGCAATTGCAAATAATTAAAGAAAACGTTGAGGAGATAATTCCAGAAGAGGAACTTCTTAATAAACTAAAAAATTCTTATAAAGAATCTAAACCTTTAAAAATTAAAGCCGGATTTGATCCTACATCGGCAGATTTACATTTGGGCCACACTTTATTAATAAAAAAATTAAAAATTTTTCAAGATTTAGGTCATGAAATAAATTTTTTAATTGGTGATTTTACTGCTAGAATCGGCGACCCGACTGGTAGAGATAAAACTAGACCCCCTTTGAGCGAAGAAAAGATAATTTCAAATTCGAAAACATATGAAAATCAACTTTTTAAAATTTTAGATAAAAATAATGTCAATATTTTATACAATTCAAAATGGTTTGATAAATTTGATCTAAAAAAATTAATTGGGCTATCATCAATGGAAAACGTAGCACGAATTTTAGAAAGGGACGATTTTAAAAATAGGTATACTTCTGGGGAAGCTATAACCCTAACCGAATTTTTGTATCCATTGTTACAAGCTTATGATTCCGTTCATCTAGAATCAGATGTTGAGCTCGGTGGTACAGATCAAAGATTTAATATTTTATTAGGCAGACAAATTCAAAAAGCTTATGGTAAAGATCTACAAGTGGCTATTTTTCTTCCAATTCTTGAAGGCATTGATGGAAATTTGAAGATGTCCAAAAGTTATAAAAACTATATTGGTATTAGTGAGGAACCAAATGATATCTTCGGTAAAATTATGTCAATCTCGGATGAATTGATGGAAAAATATATAAAAATTCTTTTTTCAAATAATAGCGAACTTTTTGCCAGGATTTTATCTCCACTTGATAGAAAGAAAAAATTAGCCATATCATTAATAACTGACTACCACAACGAACAGGCAGCATTAAAAGCAAAAAATGATTTTGAAAAAACATATTCTAACAAAGATTTTCCAGATGATATTAAGAAGCAAGTGGTTGATCTTAATTCCAAAAATATAATTGAATTAATTGAGGAATTTACATCAAAATCATTCACAAGGTCCGAAATTAAAAGATTAATTAAAAGTAGCTCAATACAAATGAATGATTTGAAAATACACAATTTAGATTTTATACCAGAAAAAGATTTAATCTATGAGATTAAAATTGGTAAAAGAAAATTTTATAAAGTTACATTTAAATGAGCGAGTGGATTAATAAGCCGAATTCTGTTCTATGTGATCATTTATCTAGATCTAAAATTACTTTTAGATTCAAGCGACCTACCCAGAAGTAAATGTCAGGGATAACAACTTCTTTATTTGGCCTTGCTCCAGATAGGGTTTACCTTGCCATTTTTTGTCACCAAAAAAAGCGGTAGTCTCTTACACTACCTTTTCACCCTTACCATCAATATCATATGTTTATTAATGGCGGTTATTTTCTGTGGCACTTTCCATTGCCTCACAGCATCTGGATGTTATCCAGTATCCTTCCCTGTGGAGTTCGGACTTTCCTCTTGCTATGCAAGCGATCACTCAATCCACTCATCAATTAATTTAATTTCTAATTCCATTCTTTGCAAGTTCGTCAGCTACTTTATTTTCCTCACGTGGGATAGAAGTCAGGATTATTTCAGATGGGATTTGACTAGAAATAGCATGTGCTTTCTCTAGTAAGGACTTTAGATTATTATCCTTACATTTCCACTTTTTATTGAATTGCATGCATACAAGTTTAGAATCAGAAAAAATCCTAATTTGTTTAAAGCTACTATATTTTTTTAATATCAAATCTAAAGCAAAAATTAGTGCCTCATATTCTGCAATGTTATTGGTGACGATTCCTGGCAGTGAGAAAGAAATTTCTTCATTTATTTCTTCACTATCGATAAAAACTCCAATTCCACCATTTCCAGGATTTGGTTGACAGGCGCCATCAATAAATATTTTAAGATAATCATTCATTTAAATTTTCTTCGGGAATTAAGATTTTTCTACAGTGAGGACAATTAATAATTTCAGTTTTTTGTAAAACTTTAATGTAAGTTTGTGGGGGAATAGTAAGACAGCAATAACTACACGTTTCTCCGATGGCGGGAACAATAACTGGTGGATTATCAACCATTAGAGACTCATATTTAGTTAAAAAATCCTGATCCAAACTTTTTGTTTTACTATCTCTTTCAATAGATAGCTTACTTTTTTTGTCGGTATATTCTTTCAATTTAGATTTCAGTGTCTCTATTTGATTTTTTAAAGGTTCGATATCATTTGTAAAAAATTCTTCCATTTCGGCAAGTGCCTTTTTTGAACTATCTGCCGACTCCATAGCTTTAATTTGTGAATCCTCAATTTCTAACTTAAGTCTTTTGAGGTCACCAGTTTCTTTTTGTAATGCTTCAAATTCCTTTGTTGAATTTATAGAAAATAATTTTTCTTCCTGTTCACTTATTTTATTATCAATCGAATCAATTTCATTATTATAGTTTTTCATTTCTTTCTCAAGCTCATTGATTTTTTCTTTAAGATTACTAATTTTTATATTTTCAAAATCTATTTTTTTTTCTAAAGAGGATATTTCTTTTGGTAGGTCCTCAAAAGACTTTTCAAATTCGGCTATCTCTATATCAATTTCTTGAAGTTTTAAAAACTGATTAATTTTATCTTGCATTAGAAACCACCTATATGGGCCCAACTGGGTTCGAACCAGTGACCGCCCGGTTATGAGCCGGGAGCTCTGACCAGCTGAGCTATGGGCCCTATAATAAACAAGACCTAATCCTATTTAATTAAGCTTGTAATGTCAATAAATTTTATTTTACACACTAATCAACGATTGACACAATTCTTCTTCTATTTATAATTTATTTCACCCCTATGGTTAAATATGAGATTTTTATTTTTTTTAATTATTCTAACTCTTCAAGCTTATTCTATAAGTGACGTAAATGATATTAGAAATAATGTAGGATGGGAAGAAAAATATGGAAACTCAATTGACTTGAAGTCCCAAATAGTCTCTGTATCAGGTGAAAAAACAAATCTCAAAAATATATTAAATAAAGATATTCCAACAGTTTTCGTTTTAGCTTACTATTCTTGTCCAAAGATGTGTTCTTTTATATTAGATGGCGTAAAAGATGTTGTTCAAGCATCAAATAAAAGGCCTGGAATTGATTATAATCTAGTAACTTTAAGTTTTAATTCTAAAGATAGTTTCGAATCATCGAAGATATTTGAAAATAAATACAGCTCCATATTAAATGCCGACGAAAGTTGGAATTTTTATACATCAGACGATATAAGCATTGAAAAAATTACTAAATCGGTTGGATTTAAATTTCAACCAGATGGGGATGAATTTGCTCATCCTGCAGGTATAATATTACTAACAAATGATGGAATAGTATCAAGATACTTGTCTGGAGTTATTTATGATCCTAGAGATTTTAAATTAGCTATAATAGAAGCTTCTCAAGGATCCACCGGTACAGTGTCACTAAGCGATAAGGTTCTATTGTATTGTTTTGATTTTGACCCCGTAGGTAAAAAGTATGCACTCAGAGCTCTAAATGTTATGAAGTTAGGTGGTGCTATTACGCTTTTTGCTATTATAATAATGATGGGGTTTTTGTGGTTAAGAAAAAACAAGGGGGAACAGTAATAAATGGATTGGCTACCTACATCTGCGTCAACATTTGCGCCACAGGTGGATAGTATATTATGGCTTGTAACCATAATCTCTGTTGTTTCCTGTATTTTAGTTGGATTTTTATTAATATATTTTGTCGTAAAGTATAGAAAACGTTCGGATAACGATCAAACACCAGCTATTACTCATGATAGTTTTTTAGAAACATTATGGACAGTAATACCTACAATACTTTGTATTCTTATTTTTATTTATGGTTATGTCTATTATGATAAATATACTACACCGACAAAAGGGGCTTATGAAATTAATGTTACTGCTCAAAGATGGTCCTGGTCTTTTGCCTACCCTAATGGTAAGAAGACTTTTAACGAACTATATGTGCCTGTTAATAAACCTGTGAGGCTTGTAATGCAATCCAAGGATGTTCTTCATAGTTTTTTTGTTCCTGCATTTAGAGTCAAACAAGATGTTATCGGGAATAGATATACTTTTATTAATTTTACTCCTACAAAAGAGGGAGTTTTCGATATTTACTGTACTGAATATTGTGGAATTTCACATTCAGATATGTTGGCCAAGGTTCATGTAGTTTCCGATATTGAATATGCTAAATGGGAATCAGGAGATTCTGCTGATGTAGAAAATGCCTATGCAGGTATGGCACCTGATAAAATTGGTGAGCAATTATACTCATCAAAAGGCTGTGTAGCTTGTCATAGTATTGATGGTGCAAATGGAGTTGGACCTAGTTGGAAAGCTTTATTTGGGCAGGAAAGAGAATTTACAGATGGAACTAAAGAAATTGCAGATGAAAATTATATCAAGACGTCAATATTATATCCCGTTAATCCACCACAAGGAAAAGTGGTTAAAGGTTACGCTCCGGTAATGCCTTCGTATCAAGGGCTTTTAACCGATTCTGAGATCACGGCAATTATCGAGTATATTAAAACTATTAAGTAGGAGTTGAAAAATGACAGATCATCATGATTTTGATAAAAATTACTTAGAGAATGGAAAGGGTTTTAAATCCTGGTTTTTTACAGTAGATCACAAAAGACTTGGAGTAATGTACCTTTGGGCGATTGGAATATTTTTTGTATTGGCAGCAATTGCTTCTTTTTTGATTAGATTCGAACATCTTAGTCCTGGCCAAACAATTATTAGTGCTCAAACATACAATGTTTTATTCACATTACATGGAGCCGTGATGGTTTTTCTTTTTATTGTTCCAGGTGTTGCAGCAAGTTTTGGTAATTTTTTAATACCCTTAATGATTGGAGCTCGGGATGTTATTTTTCCAAAACTTAATTTATATAGTTTCTGGATTTACTGTGCTGGCTCTTTAATTTTGCTTTTATCCCTAGCAGCGCCGGTCGATACAGGATGGACGTTTTATACACCTTACTCTATTGATACTGGCACAAATGTAATATTGGTAACATTTGGTGTTTTTGTGTTAGGATTTTCATCTATTCTTACTGGAATCAATTTTATAGTAAGTATGCATAAACTTCGTGCACCTGGACTAACTTGGGATAGGCTTCCTTTGTTTTGTTGGGCCGCATATGCTACTTCACTTCTTCAAGTTTTAGCAACCCCTGTTGTAGGAATTACCTTGTTGTTATTAATTGGGGAAAGATATTTTGGTCTAGGCTTTTTTGACCCAGCCAAAGGCGGAGACCCTGTTTTATTTCAACACTTCTTCTGGTTCTATTCGCACCCTGCTGTATATATTATGATACTTCCGGCTATGGGTATTATCTCAGAAGTGATACCCGTATTTTCAAGGAAACCAATTTTTGGTTATAAAGCTATCGCATACTCGAGCCTCGCAATTGCTTTAATTAGCTTCTTAGTCTGGGGACATCATATGTTCACAAGTGGACAATCAAAACTTATAAATATTATTTTTTCAGTCATAACTTTTGCTGTTGCTGTACCTACAGCTATAAAAGTATTTAACTGGTTATGGACTATGTACAAAGGTTCCGTGGAGCTAAGTGCTGCAATGCTGTATTCACTAGCTTTTATTTTTCTTTTTACTATTGGTGGTCTAACTGGATTGTTTTTAGGAGCTTTGGCCGCAGATGTTCATTTGCATGATACTTATTTTGTTGTAGCTCATATGCATTATGTAATGATTGGTGGAACAGTCTTTGGTCTATTTTCTGCCATTCACTTTTGGTATCCAAAAATGTGGGGTAAAATGTTCGACGAATTTAAGGCAAAAATTGCATTTACACTAATATTTATTGGATTTAATGTTGTTTTCTTCCCTCAATTTATACTTGGTACGCAGGGTATGCCAAGAAGATATTTCAATTATGCCCCTGAATTTGAGACTCTTCACCAATTATCCACTTATGGAACCTGGATACTTGGAGTTGGATTTATTTATATGCTTTATACATTATTTAAACCAGTTGGAGCTGCGGACTCTAATCCGTACAGATCTGTTTCTTTAGAATGGCAAATGCCGTCACCCCCACCGACTTTGAATTTTAAAGAGATACCGACGGTAACAACATCAACCTATGATTATGGCACCAAAGTGGAGCAGGAGGCCTAGGATAATGCAGATTATGAAGTTTATTAAATCTTTAGCATATCCATCAGAAATGCTCCCTCCTATTGTTGAAGAAGAGAGTCATTTCGATCCTGAAACAGAACACTCTGCTGCAAAACTTGGTATGTGGCTTTTTCTCGCCACTGAATTGTTATTGTTTGGCGGGCTGTTTGCTGCTTATGCTATTTTCAGAGCAAAGTATCCTGTTATGTTTGCTGAAGGGTCAGCAAACCTCGATGTTGTTTTAGGATCTGTTAATACCGTGATACTTATTTTTAGTAGTTGGACTGTAGCTGTAGCTGTTACTGCAATTCAGGAGAACAAGATAAAATTAGTTCAAGTAATGTTATGGATAACCCTAATATGTGCAGCAATTTTTGGTATTAATAAATATTTTGAATATTCATATAAATTTAGCAATGGAATTGGCCCAGGCACAGATATTTTTTATTCTATTTACTTTGCTGCCACAGGTGTTCATATGTTACATGTTTTTATTGGAATGGCTGTTCTAGGAGTTATTCTTAAAAGAACATATGAAGGAAGATATTCTAAGGAGAAATTTACTGCAATTGAAATCGGTGGATTGTATTGGCACCTTGTCGATCTTATTTGGATTTATCTTTTTCCATTGCTGTATTTAGTTGGTTAGGAGTTAAAATGGCAAGTGCAAACCCATACAAAACATATTTAAATATTTGGTTATTGTTAATGTTTTTAACTTTTATTACAGTTTATGCAGCCGAGTTCGATTTCGGTGCATTGAATGTTCCCATTGCCCTTCTTATAGCTTCTGTTAAAGCTGGTGTAGTTGCACTACACTTCATGCATTTAAAATATGAGGATTCAATGACATGGATCTTTGCAACATACCCCTTATTCTTGCTATTCTTGTTAATAGCTTTTTCTGCAACCGATATTTTTACAAGAGTTGCAAATTAGATAGGAAGTAAATGGGCAAACTTGAAAAATTAACTTTAGGATCATTATTTATATTATTGATATGGGGAAATATGGTAAGTGGATTGGGTCATGGATTAGCTTGTCCTGATTGGCCACTATGTTTTGGACAATTTTTTCCAGATATTAACTTTCCTATTTTTATGGAACATGGGCACAGAATTATGGGTTTAATTGTATCCATATTCTTTTTCTTTCTTGCAAAAAATAGGATAAAAAATTACGTTGGCAAGCAAAAGTTTCTTCCTATTTTTGCAGCATTATTATTAACAACTCAAATAATTTTGGGAGGCCTAGTAGTTATTTTCCAACTTGAAACAAATTTAACAACTTTCCATTTTGGTAACGCAATATTAATTTTTCTTCTTATCTATACTATGTGTAAGTACCCTACAAGCAGTGAGCTTTCATCTGCCAAGTTTTTTTCATCTAAAGCTAAAAAATATATAATTTTTTTCTTAATTATTTACTTTCAGCTTGTTCTTGGTGCATACACCAGACATTCTAACGCTGGATTAGCTTGCCCAGATTTTCCTACTTGTCTTGGCTATTGGATTCCACCTTACCTAAGCGAGACGGTTTTTCTTCACCTTTTACATAGATTCTCTGGAGTTTTAATTTTCCTTTATGCTTTATTTCTTCTTTTAATAACTTATAGACAAAACATCAAAGACCAGTTTAAGCGTATTGGAAGGTTAACACTACTTGTCGGAGTTCAAATAGCTTTAGGCATTTATGTCGTAGTTTCGAAATTAGCCTTTTCGATGACAGCGATTCATCTACTTGTTGCTTTATTAATTATTATGATTGCATTAGATGCCGTTTTTGATGAAAATAAAACAATATAACCATTATGAAAAAGCTGAAAGCATTAATATCCCTTTCGAAGCCAAATATAATATTAAGTGTTGGTCTTACGGGTTTGACTGGAATGATATTAGCAAATAGGGGTATACCCGATATAAAATTAGTTTTTTTTACTATGATCTCTTTAATATTGTCTGCCTCAGGGGCAGCAATGATAAACAATATAATTGAGCAGGATAAAGATAAATTAATGGAAAGACTTTCTAAAAGGGTGGAGAGTTTAACTTTAATTGGAGAAAAAAATCTAACAATCATTGCATCATTTTTAACAACCTTTTCTCTAGGTGTTTCTTTCTTTCTTATCAATACAACTAACTTTATATTTACTTTGGCTGCCATTTTAAGCTATACAATTTACTACACTCTATTTTTAAAGAGGTCATCTCCTTTTGGAACAGTATTAGGTGGGATACCCGGCGCGTTGCCAGTTTTAATTGGTTTTTCATCAGTTGATCCAAATGTTTCAGACCTTTATATAAACGGAATAATTATGTTTATTTTTATGATGCTATGGCAGCCGCCTCATTTTTGGCTGTTAGCACAATATCAAGCAGATGATTATAAAAAAGCGGGCTTTCCTGTAATGCCATTAATATATGGAAAAAAATTTACTAATTATCTAATAATGATTTATAGCCTATCGCTATTACCTTTCTCACTATTTTTCTGGTTCAGCGGAATAGCATCAAATTTATATGCTGTAATAGCGATCATTCTTGGCTTATCTTTTTTATGCATAGTTTATAAATCTTTCACAGATAGTAAAAAATATAAAACTGCTTTTCTATATTCAATTTTATATATGCTTTTAATTCACTTGTCTTTAATACTAAATATTTCAATATAATAATTTTTTTTAATTCAAAATTCATATTTATTGTATAATTGATGAATGAAAACTATTTCACTTAGTAAGTCCAAAATTGATAAAGAAATTTTTAAAATAAGAAAGTCTCAACAAGAAGATTTTGCAGAGATTGAAGATTTAGTTTCCAAAATAATTTCTAAGGTTAAAAAAAATGGGGATAAAGCTTTATTTTTATTCACTAAAAAGTTTGATGGAATGTTAATTAATTCCAAAAATTTAAGATTAAATAAATTTATTATTGAAAATTCTGGTAACCAGCTAAGTGGTTCATTAAAAAGTGCTATAAAAATATCAATAAAAAGAGTTACTGATTATCAAAAAAGGAAGTTAACTAAAAATTATAGATATAAGGATCAGTATGGAAATAAGCTTGGCTGGAATGTGAATCCAATTGAAAGAGTGGGTATTTATGTTCCTGGCGGGACCGCATCATATCCATCTAGTTTAATTATGACAGCTTGTCTTGCAAGAGCAGCCGGAGTTAAAGAAATTATAATATGTACTCCACCTAATGAAAATGGGATAAACAAATCTATATTGTATATTGCTAAATTATTGAAAATCGATGAGATATATCAAGTTGGTGGGGCTCAAGCAGTTGCAGCCATGGCATATGGAACACAAAGCATTGTCAAGGTTAACAAAATAGTTGGGCCTGGGAATATTTTTGTAGCAGCAGCTAAAAAGCAGGTATTTGGAAATGTGGGTATTGACATGATTGCAGGACCAAGCGAAGTCGTAATTTTGTCAGATTCTAATGCAAATCCAAAATATATTTCAAATGACCTATTAGCACAAGCCGAACATGATCCCAAAGCATCAGCTATTTTAGTAACAAATTCAAAAAAGTTAGCAAAAAAAGTTTATCAACAAGTTAATAATTTAGTAAAGCATGCAAAAAGAAAAAATATTATTAAGGAATCATTAAATAAAAATGGAAAAATTTATATTATGCCCAGTATTAATGATTGTATTGAATTTATAAATAAATTTGCTCCTGAACATTTAGAAATCTTTTTGAAGAACTATGGGAAATATGAAAAAGATTTTAAGAATGCAGGATCTATATTTGTTGGAGATAATTCTGCAGAAGCATTTGGTGATTATATTGCTGGGCCAAGTCATGTCTTGCCCACTAACGGAAATGCTTTATTTTCTTCTCCATTAAGCTCTCTAGATTTTATAAAATATTCTAGCTTTACATCAATTTCAAAGGAAGGAATGAAAAAATTATCAAAAAATGTTGAGATCATAGCAGAATCTGAAGGTTTATATGAACATTCAAATTCTGTAAAAGTAAGGAAAAATAAATGAGTATGAGGATCAAAAAGCATCTTAAAAAACTTATTCCTTACGCGCCAGATTCTATAGATTATAAAATAAGACTCAACGCAAACGAATCGCCTTTTAATGAAACCATAAAACTGTTGAATAAGATAAAGGCTGGAAGTCTTTCATCTCAACTCAAAAAGAATTCAATAAACAGATATCCTGATCCATCATATTCAAACTTATTAAATAAAATTTCAAGAAAACATAAAGTTAAGACTTCAAATATAGTCTTATCAAATGGCTCTGATGAGCTAATACTTTATTTATTAATGTGCTTAACTGGAAAAACATCCAGAATTTTAACTTTTGATCCAACTTTTTCAATGTATCAAATATTATCTGAAGTATTAAAAATAAAATGTAATAAAGTTTCATTAGACAAGAATTTTGATATACCAATCAACATTACTTTAAAAAAGATAAAAGTATACGATCCCGATATTATTTTTATTGCATCTCCAAATAATCCAACTGGAAATTCTTTCTCAGAAGATAAAATTTTAAAAATAATTGAGAATGCGAATGGACTAGTTGTAATTGATGAAGCTTATGCAGATTATTCGAAAAAATCTTTTATCCAATATCTTAAAAAATATAAAAATCTGGCAATTTTAAAAACAATGTCTAAGGTTGGTTTCGCATCACTTAGAGTTGGGTTTTTAATTGCAAGTAAAGAGACTATCGAAATAATAAACAAGGTGCGCTTACCTTATAATTTATCAACTTTATCTAATATAATAGCTCAAGATTTTTTTGATAATGATAAAAAATATTCAAAAAATATACAAAAAATAGTCAAAGAGAGAGATAGGATAAATATTACACTTAAATCATATGATAAATTTAAAGTATATCCTTCTGATTCAAACTTTATATTTATAAGATATAAGAAAACTAGAAGTTTATATAAATACCTATTAAATCATGATATTAATATAAAAGTATTCGGAAACCCAAAATTAAAAGATTATTTTAGAGTGTCGATAGGAACGAAGAAAGAGAACGATTTAATTCTCTCTTGTATAAAAAATTTTTTTAATAAAAACTAGAAGTATTAAAATTAAATAATATGATGTTTCAATTATTTTGTAATAGCTATGATAAATAGTTTTTTTCTTTATTATAGGAATTTCATAAAAAATACTCCCTTCATTATTTAAATCGATTTTTTTAATAATTTTACCTTTAGGAGAAATTACTGCACTAATTCCATTATTTGCTGAACGCACTAAAAACTTATTTGCTTCTATTGCTCTTGGTAAAGAGAGCATTAAATGTTGATAAGCTGCAATTGAATTCCCATACCAAATATCGTTTGTTATATTGATAAGATATCCAATATCATTATCAGAAACTATATTAGCTAAATCATCCGCAAAAAGATCTTCATAACAAATAAAAATAAATACAGAGCTTTCATTTTGAAGTTTAATTGGTTTATTTTTGCCAGGCATTAAATCTCTATAGTTCTTATATATCGGAATAAGCTTAGATATTATTTCTTTAAATGGATAGTATTCTCCATATATAAGTAATTTTTTTTTATTTTTAAAATTTTTAAAATCATTATTTTTATTAATTAGAATTGCTGAATTATAGAAATTATCATTTCTCTTTGTAATAGTTCCAAATATTAATTCTTTCGAATTAAAAGGGTAATTGGTTTTAAAATCTTTTCTGAATCTTTCTACTTGATCAATATTATCTAAATCGATGAAATCCATAGAGCTTTCGGGCCATATGGTTAAGTCATATATTTTATAATCTAGAACAGGAGTTGCACTGTAAAGTCGTAGATTATTTTTTTCATTGTTTGGTTGAACAATTTTTATGGAGCTTTTTTCATAAGATTTATAATTTTCTTCACTATGTTCCTTTTTAATACCTAAGAAAAATATCAAAAATATTAATGGGTACAGCTTATAGTATTTAAATATGTTTCTTCTTCTATAAATAAAATGTAAAGTGATATTCAAAGCTAAAACAAAAAATGAAATTATATTAATACCAAAAAAACCAATTAAAGGACTAAGATATTTAAAATTTATTTGTGAATTACCTAATTTATATGGAAAAATTCTAGGGAATATATTTTCTATACAAATCCATGCGAAAATTAAAATTAAAAATTTTATAATATAAAACTTTTTTTCCGAAAAAATTTTTTTAATAATAAAAAAGATAATTATAAAAAAAATTGATTCATATAACGAATATATAGTATGTATTAAAATACCATTAGAAAAAGATACTCCCGCAATATTCATTAATGTTTCGGTTATCCAATATTGACCAATAAATGAACTTGTAACTCCAAATAATAACCCCGTAAATATTATATTAGTGTTTTTGAATTCAATTAAATACAAAATGGGTAGTAAAAAAAACCAGTGGAGTATGTATAAATCAAAATTTATGTATGGAATTGAATATAATATGGCTGATAAAATGACTAATAATTTATCAGATTTAAATATGACATTTAGTTTCATTAACATAATATAAATTTAAGTATAATTATAATCTGGTAAATTATATATAATGATTAATTCACCCGTGTTGGTTCTTAATAAATTTTTTTTTCCGATAGATACTACTAATGTTAAAAGAGCTTTTCTAATGCTTTATGGTGGAGCAGCAAAAGCTGTTAATTTAAATTATGAAACATTTGATTTTAATACATGGAGCGAAATTTCTGCTGCTAATGAAGAAGATTCGATTAAAACTGTTTCAGCGGTAATAAAGATTCCAAGAGTAATTATGGTTGTTCGCTATGATAGGGTCCCGAGCAAAGAAGTCAGGTTTAATAGATATAACATTTTTAAGCGTGATAGACTACAGTGTCAGTATTGTGGCGACACTCTACCTAAATCCGAATTAACTATAGATCATGTTATACCGAAAGCTTTGGGTGGTAAAACAGTATGGGAGAATGTAGTTTGTGCCTGTTCAAAATGTAATAGAAAAAAAGGGTGTAAAAATTTAGAAGAGGCTAATATGAAATTAATAAATAAACCTATTAAGCCAACCTGGGAACTGCTATCAAACTTATATATTCAAACCACAACATATAAAGAATGGAAACCTTTCTTGAGCTTTGTTGATTCCTCATATTGGAATGTTGAACTTGTTGATTAATTATTATTGACAAAAAGCTATAATTTGTAAGAATATATATCTTCGGAGGCAACTTAATGGAAGCTGTGATTAAAACTGGCGGAAAACAATTTTACGTCAAGAAAGGTGATATTATTGAGGCAGAAATAACTTCTCAAGATGTTGGAGCAGAAGTTATTATTGATGATGTTTTACTTATTAGTGACTCTACAAATGTTATCTCTGATCCAACACAACTTAAGTCTGCCAAGGTCAAGGCAAAAATTCTTTCTTTAGTTAAAGGAAAAAAAGTCAAAGTTTTTAAATTCAGAAGAAGGCAAAATTCTAAAACACTAAATGGCCACAGGCAAAATTATCAAAAAATGGAAATTATTTCAATAAATAAATAGGGGAAATATATGTCAACTAAAAAAGGTGGCGGTAGTACTAAAAACGGAAGAGATTCAATTGGGAAAAGATTGGGTGTTAAGCTTTTCGGTGGTCAAAATGTAAGGTGCGGTGGCATTATTGTCCGTCAACGAGGCACTAAATTTTACCCCGGCAAGAATGTCGGATTAGGTAGAGACCATACAATTTATGCTTTAATTGATGGCAGGGTCGAATTTATAAAAAAGGGTAAATCTAAAGTTTTTGTTAACGTAGCTTGAACTATATAATTAATTTCAATTTATTCTCTCTTTAAATCTGATTATAATATCTCAATGTTATCTAATGAAATAAGAAAAAAATTTTTAGATTTTTTTATTGCAAATGGGCATAAACAAATAAATAGTTCAGGTTTAATACCCTCTGAAGATCCGACTTTATTATTTACCAATGCCGGTATGGTTCAATTTAAAGATACTTTTTTGGGATTAGAAAATAGAGAATATCTTAAGGCTTCATCATGTCAAAAATGCCTACGTGCTGGAGGAAAGCATAATGATTTAGAAAATGTGGGCAGAACTTCCAGGCACCATACATTTTTTGAGATGTTAGGTAATTTTTCCTTCGGAGATTATTTTAAGGATGAAGCTATAAAGTTTGCATGGACATTTTTAACTGATATTTTAAAACTACCAAAAGAGAAATTATTTATAACCATCTTTGAAAATGATAATGACGCAGAGGCAATTTGGTTAAAGTATGTTGATAAAAACAAAATCTTTCGCTTAGGTGAAAAAGATAATTTCTGGTCAATGGGTGATACCGGACCATGTGGTCCATGTTCAGAAATACTTTATGACATGAGTGAGGATACTATTGATGACTCTAATATTGATATTTGTGATGGAGAGAGATATTTGGAGATTTGGAATCTTGTTTTCATGCAATATAGCAGAGATGTAGATGGAAATCTTGAGAATTTGCCTAAGCCCAGTATTGATACAGGAATGGGGTTAGAAAGGTTAGCTTCAATATTACAAAATGTTAAAAGTAATTATGATACTGATTTATTCTCATATTTAATTGATTACTGTTCAAAAGAAAACAACATCCCTTATGGAAAAGAAATTAATACAGATATTTCATATAGAGTTTTAGCAGATCATGCAAGAGCGGCAACATTTCTAATTTCTGACGGTGTTACTCCTTCAAGTGATGGAAGAGGCTACGTACTTCGCAGAATATTAAGAAGAGCAATAAGGCATTCTAAAATGTTAGGAATTAATGAACCATTTATATATAAAATGGCAGAATTAGTTATTAAGAATATGAAAGATTTTTATGTAGAACTAGGAAAGAATACAGATAATATTTTATCGATTATAAAAAACGAAGAGAAAAAATTTTTAAGTACTATTGATAAGGGGCTAGAGCATTTAAATATTTTTCTTAAAAATTCATCAGATTCAAATGTTCTTAGTGGAGACTGTATTTTTAAACTTTATGATACTTATGGTTTTCCTGTGGATTTGATTGAGGATATTTTAAAGAATAGTGATTTTGTCATGGACCTTAAAGGTTATGAGGAGGAAATGTTAAAACAAAGAAATTCCTCTAAAACATCATCAAAATTTAAAGCTTCACTCAATGAAAATTTAAATTTGGATATCATATCAAAAAAAATTAAAGAAGGATTTCAAGGCTATAAAGATTTTCAAACTAAATCTAGATTGATAGGAATTATTAAAGATAACGAAATTGTTGATGTTGCATTTAAAGGAGAAAAGGTAAGTTTGATTTTTGATAAGACCCCATTTTATGCAGAGAGTGGAGGTCAGATAAGTGATAAAGGTAAGGCTTTATGTGGAAATCAGATCGTTGAAATATTTGATGTTCAGAAAACCAAAGATGATATCTTTCTTCATGAATCGATATTAAAAAATGGAGATATTAAGACAGGAGACATCTTTAATCTAGAAATTGACTTAAATAGAAGAGTTAAAATATCAAGTCACCATACAGCGACACATATTTTACATTATGCATTAAGAGAGGTTCTTGGAACTCATGTAAGACAAGCTGGCTCACTTGTTGAAGATTCTAGATTAAGATTTGATTTTAGCCATTTTAGTAATATATCCGAAGAGATGATCAATGAAATAGAAAGACTCTGCAACATTAAAATTCAAGAGAATAATGATATTAATATTTTTGAGAATGTTAATTATAAAAAAGCCATAAAGGATGGAGCAAATGCTTTTTTTGAAGAAAAATATGGTGACTATGTAAGAGTTGTAAAGATTGGTGATTATAGCCAAGAATTGTGCGGAGGAACTCATATAGAGAGAACAGGAAGCTTAGGTTTGCTTACTATATCCTCTGAGGGAGCTATTTCATCTGGTATAAGAAGAATCGAAGCTTACACTTCTGTTGATGCATATGATTATTATTTGAGTTTGAAAAATAATATTTATAAATCTTCTAATCTTCTGGGATCTTCAATTAGCCAAATACCTGAAGAAATCGATAGAATTAAGAAAGACAATAAAGAACTAAAAATTAAAATTAATAATCTCGAAAAATTAAAGTCTAAAGATATTGCTAAAGATTTAGATAAGAATTCAATATCCATAAATGGAATAAAAGTTATAACATATTTATCTCAAGAAACTTCGGCAGAGGAGTTAAAGTCACTATGGGATGAAATTAAGAAAAACCATGAAAACGTTATTGGTATCTTAGGATCAAATAATGGAAACAAGTCAGTTTTAATATGTGCATCAAATACAAAAAATTCGAGTTTTGATTGTAAAAAAGCCATAAATATTATTTCTGAAAAATTTGGTGGAAGAGGTGGAGGGAATAAAAATTTAGCACAAGCCGGCTGTAAGAAAATATCTGATTTGAAAATAGCTATTGAAGTGATTAAAAATCTGCTTTGATATCCATGCTAATTAGAATTTTTCTAATTTTGTTTATCGCGCCTTTTTCTATTTGTCTTACCCGTTCACGAGAGATATCAAATTTTTTCCCAATATTTTCTAAAGTTTCTTGATCATCAGATAATAATCTTTTCTCAACAATATATTTTTCCCTATCATTTAAAATGGCAAAAGCTTTTTCTAGGCCCTCTTTTAAACTATTACTTTTTTCGTTAGAAATTGTTATATCTTCTTGTGATTTATCTCCTGACTCAAGAAATTCAATTTTGGTTTGTGTTTCACCTTCTCGGACTTCATCATCTAATGAGAAATCTTTACCACTCATTCTCATATCCATTTCCCTAATTTCTTTTATTGAAACTTTTAAATCACTTGAAAGTTTCCCATAATATTCTTCTCTAGTAAGATTTCCATCATCATATTTACTTTTTGCTGATCTAATTTTATAAAAAAGTTTCCTTTGAGCTTGTGTTGTTCCAATTTTAATTAAACTCCAGTTTTTCATTATAAAATTCTGTATGTATGCCCGTATCCACCATACACCATAAGAAATCAATCTATACCTTTTTGTTGGATCAAATTTTGTTATTGCTTTCATTAGACCCAAATTACCCTCTTGAATTATATCCATAATATTTAAACCGTAATTTTGATATTCAACGGCAATTTTTACAACAAATTTTAAATTTGATGTAATAAGCTTTCTTGCGGATTCTACATTGCCAGTTTCTCTATAGTCTAGAGCATATTTCATTTCTTCTTCTTTTGTTAGGATTTTATAGTTACTAATCTCCGCCAAATATTTCTCTAAAGAACTGGCTGGTACAGGCAAATTCTTATTTTCTTTGATTATGTTTGGCTTCTTTTTTTTATTTACCATTAATAAATTTGTATTATACTTTTTAACAAAATTTTTTAAAGATATAACTAAGCTTGACTGTTTATCACATATGCATTAAATTCTTATTTTTACTAAATGATTCCGGAGTAGCTCAGCGGCAGAGCAGGTGACTGTTAATCACTTGGTCGGGGGTTCAAATCCCTCCTCCGGAGCATTAAAAGGAGCAAATGATGGCAAGATATACTTTAATTACAGGCCTTCTTCTGGTTTTACTCGGCCTATACGGATATTTTTCTTACAATACTATAACTGTTTTAATACCCGCATTTATCGGAACCTTGATAGCATTTTTTGGTTTTATGGCTTTTAATGAAAAGAGAAAACGACTCTTCATTCACATAGCAATAGTTGTAGTAGTAGTAGGTTTATCTGCTAGTGCTAAATCTCTTCCCTCAATACCGGGGCTAATTGATTGTTTTAATAATCCAGCTTTGGATATAGTAAGTTGTCCAAAATTTCAGAGACCTTTAGCCGAGCTATTTAAATCAATTATGTCTTTAGTCTTAATCCCTTATATGCTTGTATCTATAACATTTTTTATAAAGTCTAGGCTTTCTAGATAATAAGATGTTTTGTTTGGTATAATTTATTTATGTCCAAAACTATTAGAGGCTCACTAACAGTATTAGATATTAAATCTATAGCAAATAAAAAAGGAGTAGAACTACCCTTCTTTACAGCTAGAGTCCAAGCTGGATTTCCTTCTCCTGGAGATGATTATGTAGAAAGCAACCTTGATTTAAATCAATTGCTCATAAAGAATCCATCCGCAACTTTTTTTGTCAAAGTAGAGGGAGAATCAATGTCTGATGCTGGTATAAGAACAGGGGATACTCTGATAGTTGATAGAGCTTTAGAAGCTAAAGATAAGAATGTTGTAATAGCATCTATCAATGGTGAATTGACAGTAAAAAGAGTGTGGATTGCTAATGGTAAAGTATTTCTCAAGCCTGAAAATAATGATTTTTCTCCTATAGAAATAACCGAAGAGATGGATTTTGATATATGGGGAGTTGTCACATACGTGATTCATAAAGTTTAAAATGAAAGATTATGTAGCCCTTATTGATTGCAATAATTTTTATGCTTCTTGTGAGAGAGTTTTTGATCCTCATTTAAAAAATAAACCAATAGTAGTTCTTTCAAATAATGATGGTTGCATAATTGCTAGATCTAATGAAGCTAAAAATCTGGGAATTAAAATGGGAGAGCCATATTTTAAGTGTAAAAATCTCATAAAGCATGAGAACGTTAAAGTTTTTTCTTCAAACTATACATTATATGCAGATATGTCTAATAGGGTAATGAATATAGTTAAAGAGCACTTTATAAATGTCGAGGTTTATTCTATAGATGAGGCATTTGTTTCTTTTTCTTCAGAAAATTTATCTGAAATAGAAAATAGATTTATTAAATTAAGGGATAAAATTGCTAAGTGGACGGGTATACCTGTATCTATAGGTGTCGCGCCGACTAAAACTCTAGCAAAAGTTGCAAGCAGAATAGCAAAGAAAAATTCAGGGGTTTTTTTGTTATTTGATAAAACAACCAAGGACAAAATTCTGAAAGAACTTCCTGTAGGATCGGTTTGGGGTATTGGACGAAGGCTGCACAAACGTTTTATAAGATTAGGAATTTCTAATGCTTATCAATTAAGCATAATGGACCATAAGTATGTTAAAGACCTAACTAATATTAATATCCTCAGAACAGTAGTTGAGCTTGGAGGTATAAAATGTATTGATATAGATTCACAGCCCTCAAACAAAAAGCAAATAACTACCTCAAGGGCTTTTGGAAAAACTGTAACAAATATAAAATTTTTGGAAGAAGCAGTTTCTGTCTATGTATCTAGAGCCGCGGAGAAACTCAGAATTCAGAACTCCAAATGCTCTATTATTACTGTCGCATTATCAACGAATAGGTTTGATGAGAAAAATACTCATAAATTCCTTTTTATGACGGAATCTTTGGAGTCTTCAACCAGTTCTACTCAAAAACTAATCACTGTAGCAATAAAATTATTAAAAAAAATATTTCATGAAGGTCTTATGTATAAAAAAGCTCATATCTTTTTGTCAGGACTTGAGGATTCTCAGTCCAAGCAATATTCTCTTATGGATAATATGAAAGATATAAAACAGCAGGATAAATTAATGAAAGCATTTGATAAAATAAATAAAACATTTGGCAGTGATACGATGAAGTATGCTAATACTGGAATATCAAGAGATTGGTTTATGAAAAGAGAGAGAAGGTCAAATAGGTATACAACTAACTGGAACGAAATTTTAAAAATAAATTTACAAAATGATTAATAATATTGAAATGGTTTTAAAAAACCAAAGATAGACTCTTATTATGTTTGTATCAATAAGTTTCTTAATTATAGCATCTGATTTACCACAGGAGAGTTTGTTATGACAAGGTACTTGAAGCAAAAAAGTCACAATCCATATAGAAAACACAAGGATTAAATTAATTAAAGGTATAAGCCCATAATAAAAGAAGCAAATCATTATGGAGGTGGAGGCTTCAATTATCATAAGTGGAATTACCAGATATGATATGCTACGGGTATGAAAACTATGAAAATCAACAAACTCTTTATCAGATATAAAATAAAATGATTTATAGTGAACAAAATGGACAATAAGTATCAATCCCAAAAGAATGGATGATGAAATCAGGTTAGAGTAAAATAAAAGCAAATATCCCATTAAAATATTCCTTTTGCTAAATTTTCACCAGACTCAATAGCTCCATTTAAAGATGGAGAGGCTAAAAAATCTCCACAAAAGAAAATGTTGGTAGAATATTCCATGAATGAACAGCTATTATAGTTATAAAAACTGTTCATTACAGGCAAAGCTTCATCTACAACAAACCTTTTTAGATAATTTAAATTTTTAATATTATTAAAATAACCAATAAATTCTTTTTTCATATCATCTATTGAACAAGTTTTATTTAAACTTGATATGGAAACTATATGTTTATTATCTGTAACTTTAATAAAATATAGGCTAGATATAAGGTTAGATTCAGGAAACAAATAAATTATTTTTTCTTCAATATTAGTTATGGTAACTGTAAAGTAGAAACAACTTGTTCCATTATATTTAATTTCCTTAAAAATATTTTGATTAATTTCAGTATCAAAGATTGATTCAATTTGGGGATTTGTACAAATTAATTTATCAAATTTATATTTCTTATTATCTGAGCAAATTATCTGATTTTTTGTAATTTTTTTTATTTTAGAATTTAAATTTATTTTATTGGGATCAATTTTTTTAGATATTGTTCTTGGAATCTCGTTAATACCATTTACAGGAATTGATACTTTGCCAGTTGCAAAAAGTTTAAATATAAATAAAAAATAATTCAACGGAATATTCAAAGATTTATCTAAAAATACTCCTTGAAAGAAAGTTACAAAAAAATCATTTATAAATGATTTTGAAAAACCAAAATTCTTCAAAAAATCTAATGGCTTTTGGTCATTTTTTATTCTATTTTTCATTAAATAAAGTTTTAATAATAAAACTTTATCTTTAAATGAAAATCCTGGAAATCTGTTATAGTAAAAAATGCCTGATAAATTTTTGAGGGGATTTAGTAATTTAAAAAAAGTATTATTTTTATTTATAATAAATCCTGATTTAAAATCCATATATTCTATATCATTAATTTCAGGGAATATTTTCAAGCTTGGATAATTTCTAAGTAATACTTGAAAACCTTTATCAAGGTTCATTTTACATATTCTAAAAGTTTGAATTTTACCCCCAATACTCTCTCTCGAATCAAATATTTTAAAATCTATTTTTCTTTTTTGGAGTTCACTCCCAATAGTAAGCCCTGTTATTCCTGAACCAATTATTATAATATTATTCATTCAACAGGCGGAAAAAACCAGTTTAAGGGTTTCCCAGCATTTCCATGGACTCCTTTAAAAATTATTGACAAATTAAATATCATGAAAAAGATTATTACCCTTGAAATATTTGGTAATGTTAATAAATATATTTTCTTATTATTCTCTCTAGTATGTATTGAAGGAACCGGATAAAAGATATTTTCTACTTTTTTGCTTATTCTATCATTCTTATCTTGATTTTGTTCAAAAATATTTAAATTTTCTTTAAATATTTTTTCATTTTTTTTTCTTACTTTATTGTCAATATTCATTATTCCCCATTGACTGATTTTTGGTAAAACTAAAATATAAAAAAAACATATTAAGTTAGAAATCAAAGATAAATTTATTACTATTTCTGAGAAATTGAAAGAGCTAAAGTATAGAGAGTCAATAACAATAGTAGAGATTATTGAATTTATTATTATTGATGAAATTAAAACTTTTAAATATGAATTTTCTTTTATCATTAATATAATTCTTTCAAAATAAAATTCATAATTCTCTTTTTTTTCTGAAAACCAATGACTAGGGACAAGATATTTATTCAATGATAAACTATAATTAACATTATATGTCATATATAATGGTGAGTTTTTAATTTTTAAAAAATTATAATTTTGATATTTGAATGCTTCTTTCTTTAACAAAATTCTAGATACTATATTTTGGCTGAGCACAATAAAAATTTGCATAATTATACAATATATAAAAATCTTAATTGGTGTGAGTATCAGCTGGTAATTATCTAGAATTAAATTTAGAATATTTATAGATATATAAAAAACACTAAAAATTATTAGATTTAAAAAAAAAATTAAAGTTTTAGAATGATCTTTATAATTATTAAGATTTTTACTTGATATAAAATCCAAAATAGTTGTTAAGCCTAAAATTAATGACAAATAGAGGATTATAGAAATTGAATCGCTATCAAACAGTGAATATATGAAATTTGCAAGGTTAAAATATAAACCAAGTAAAGAAAAAAGAACAATTATCCCAATATAAACTATTCCAAATGAGAGCTTTTTGTCTCTAAAATTCATTTTTAATATATTTATCAGCAATAGATATTCCTGATCTTACAGCACCATCGAATTTACCATTAGTAAAAATGTCACCGCATAAACCAATAAAATTATTATTCTTAATAACTAGAGATTCACTATTAGAATAATAATTTTTCGGAATAGAATATCTCCATTTATGATTCGATAAAATCTCATAACCTTTACCAAAAATTGATGTAAGTTCTTTCTCTAAGAGATCATTTGTTTTATCATATTCTAGGTCAAAATGTTTAAAACTAAATTCTGGTGAGCACTGCACCGTATAAAAGTTTTCTTCAACAGATACTTTTTTTAAAGTATTATCACCCACCCAAGATATATCTTGATCTGTGAACATATTTCCAAGTTCTTTATTATATTCAGATATTTTATTTTTAGATTTTACCATTATGACAATACAAGGATCATATTCAAGTTTTGTCAATGAATCCATTTCCGAATCGTCATATTCTATTTTACTATTTCTCAAAATCTCAATTGTCTGAGGCATTGGACATGAAAGGATTATATCATCACATATTATTGATTGAGCATTTTCAAAATTTAAACTATACTCGCCACCTATTTCAGAAATTGATAATAACTTATGTTCTTTTTTAACATCAAATCCTTTTAATAAAAATTTTGCAATATTTGTCATGCCACCAGGAGAGAAGAATTTATCTGAATTATTATTGGAAGAAATTATTTTTTCATCTAAAAGTATCTGAATTTCAGGCACATCTAATAGAGTGCTAATATCAAAATATTGCGCACCATGGTCAAATTTTCCATTTTCTGCTCTTCTGGTTGCTAGCCTACCTCCTAAACCTCTAGCCTTATCAAATATTACAATGTTAGTATCAAGTTGCGATTTTATGGTAAGAGCAGTAAAAATAGCGCTTAACCCACTTCCTGCAATTGCTAATGTTCTTTTAGACACATTCATATTTTAACTAACATTATGTATATTTTTAACACCTATGAAAAAAATATTATATAAATTTAGGGCACTAGGTCCTTCAATTTTATGGGCATCTGCAGCAATTGGCGTATCTCATATAGTTCAGTCAACCCGTGCGGGTGCCAACTTTGGATATATAATGTTAATAGCTGTAATCCTAGCAAACATTATTAAGTATCCCTTTTTTGAATTTTCAACAAGATATACAGTAGTAAAAAATGAAACTGTTTTAGATGGGTATAAGAAGATAGGCAAATGGGCATTATATTTATTCACATCTTTAACTTTTTTAACTATGTTCACGATACAAGCAGGTGTAACAAGGGTTACCGCAGCAATATTGAAAAATTGGCTAAATTTAGACCTTAGTTTTATATCCTGTTCATTAATCATATTGACATTGTGTATTGGATTAATTCTTTTTATCAAAAAAAAATTTTTTGACTCTTTTATTAAGATATTAGTCTTAACATTAATAGTCTCGACATTAATATCTCTATTTGTAACTTTTGATATTGATAAGGAAATAAGCCCAACATTTGTTGAAACAAAAATATTGTCTTATGCCGGAATAACATTTCTAATTGCGCTTATAGGATGGATGCCGTCCCCTCTGGATTTGTCTGCGTGGTCGTCAATTTGGATTATTGAGAAAAAAACAAGTGGCAGAGACGTTTCTTATACAGATAATAAATTTGATTTTAATTTTTCCTACATTTGGACTTCTATCTTAGCATGTGCCTTTATTATTTTAGGTGCTAATGTATTTTATGGATCAGGGATTGATTTTGGAAGTTCGGCCTCAAAATTTGTTCAACAACTAGCAAAGCTCTACAGTTCTCTTGGACCTTGGGCAGAAAATATTATTTTATTTACTGCATTTGCAACAATGTTTAGTACAACTCTTACATGTCTTGATGCATTTCCTAAAGTCATAAAAAAATGCTATCAACTGACAGCATTAAAAAAATCTAAAAAAATTACAGAAAATACTTTATTATTTTTTGTTGTTATTGGAACCATTATTACAATAACATTTTTAGGATCACACATGAGATTTCTTATTGATTTGGCAACCATATTATCTTTTTTAACAGCCCCCTTCATAGCCATATTAAATTATAAACTTGTTTTTAATAACAATTTCCCTTCAAAGTTTAAACCAAGCAAAAATTTAAAATTACTGGCAATTTTTGGGATAATTTTTTTGATATTTTTTAGTATTATATTTGTACTTAACCTTATGCGATTATTTTTTTAAGTTATAATATAGTTATGAATGAATTATATATAAAAGATAAAATTGAAAAAGGTATAAATTGTAGTTCTGTAAACGTAACAGGCGATGGAACGCATTTTGAGGCGATAATTATAAGCTCTGAATTTAATGGAAAAAATACTCTGGAAAGACATAAAATGGTTTACTCTGTGTTACAAGAAGAAATGAAAGAAGCAATTCATGCACTTTCAATGAAAACATTAACATTAGAAGAGTCTAAAAGTTAATCTTAAACTATCATAGGAGAAATAAATGAATAATATTGCTGAAGAAATAAAAAAAACTATTAGTGAAAATAAAATTGTTTTATATATGAAAGGAACTCCAGAAAGTCCACAATGTGGATTTTCTGCTAAAGTTGTTCAAATATTAAATGACCTAGGTACAATTTTTATATCCTATGATGTATTGGCCAACCCAGACCTAAGATCAGGGATAAAAGATTTTTCCAACTGGCCAACTATACCCCAGCTCTATGTGAATGGAGAGTTTATAGGTGGATGTGATATTTGCATTGAACTATATGAAAAAGGTGAACTTGCAAATATTTTAGATAATTAATGTTAAAACATCTCTATATTTTGGATGCAAGCTCTTATGTTTTTAGAGCTTATCATGCTATAGGCTTACTTACTAATTCAAAAGGCTTCCCAACAAATGCAATATTTGGATTTATTAATATGTTTAATAAATTTATAATGGAGACTAAGCCAGAATATTTTGTGGCAGTTTTTGATTCAGGAGGTAAATCCTTCAGAAATGAAATTTATGATGATTACAAAGCAAATAGAGGTGAAGCTCCCGAGGACATATCACTACAATTTCCAAAAATTATTGAATATCTAAAATTGAGAGGAATTTGTGTTATGTCACAAGAAAATTTTGAAGCTGATGATATCATTGGGTCTTTATCAAAAAAATTTCAAGCTAAAAATAAAATAACAATAATCTCAGGAGATAAAGACTTTACACAGCTTATAAATAAAAAAACAATTATGCTTGATACAATGAAAAACAGAGTTACTGATGAAAAGGAAGTCTTATCAAAATACGGCTTAAAGCCTGAGCAAATGATTGATTATTTTTCATTAGTAGGGGATTCGATTGATAATATTCCTGGAGTTAGAGGAATAGGTCCAAAGACAGCACTATCTCTGATAGATAAGTTTAAAACTTTAGATAATTTATATAAAAATATTAAAAAAATTGATAAAGAGAGAATAAAAAACTTATTAGAAGAAAATAAAGAGCTCGCATACATTAGTAAAGAATTGGTGACTATTAATACAAATTTAGAAATTACAGATGATTTTAATCAATTTAAGATTTCTTCCTCAAACAATCAGGAACTTAATGATTTTTTCAAAGAACTAGAATTTGATTCGATGATTGATGATGATTTTAACAAATCTGATCTTAGAGATACAAAATATTCAATAATCAATAATAAGAAGGATTTCATGAAACTTAAAAAGTCTTTATCTAGAATTAAAGAGTTTTCTTTGGATCTCGAAACCACTTCAATTAATGCGTTAGATGCTGAAATTGTAGGTATTGCGATTTCCTATAATTCTGATGAGGGATTTTATATTCCCTTAAGTCATGAAACAGATATTGACCAATTAGATTTGAATTATGTTCTAGAAAACTTAAAAGAAATTTTAGAAAGCTCAAAAATAAAGAAAATTGGTCAGAATTTAAAATATGAAATTTTAGTCTTCAAAAATTATTCAATTAATTTAGGAGGTATATATTTTGATACTATGGTCGCCTCACACTTTCTTGATAGTTCACTTCAAAGCTACAGCTTAGATAATTTATCAAGAAGATTTTTAGACCATAAAATGTTGAGTTATAAAGATATTACTAAGATTGAAAAAAAAGAGATTTCTTTTAAGCAGGTTCCAGTAGATGTTGCCATGAGTTATGCATGCGAAGATTCAGATATTACCTATAAGCTATATTGTATATTCAAAGATAAATTATTAGATAAGGATTTATTGGTACAGTTTCATAAGAACGAAATGCCTTTTGTTTCGGTTTTGGCGAATCTTGAATCAAATGGTGTCTTTATAGATTCAAAAAAACTTAACGACATCTCAGCAAAATTTGAAAAAAAAATTAATAAGATTGAAAAAACAATATATAAGTCAATAGGTTATGAATTTAATATTAATTCAACTCTTCAGCTAAGAGATATCTTATTTGATAAGTTAAAGCTTAAACCTTTTAAAAAAACCAAAAAAGGGGAGTTTTCAACTGATTCCGAGTCTTTACAAAGCATTGAAGATCAGCACAGTATTGTTAAGGAAATATTAGCTTACCGTTTCTACTCAAAATTAAAATCTACTTATTTAGATTCTTTACCAGGATTGATTAATGTTAATTCAAACAGAGTTCATACATCTTATAATCAAACCGGTACGTCTACAGGAAGACTATCTTCAAGTAACCCAAATTTACAAAATATTCCTATAAAAACTGACGAAGGTAAACAGATTCGTGAATCGTTTTCCTCCCCCAAGGATGATTCAGTTATTATTTCGGCAGATTATTCACAAATTGAACTCAGATTACTCGCACATTTTTCCAGTGACCCAACAATGCTAAAAAGTTATAAAAATAACGAAGATATTCATTTAAATACAGCTTCAGAAATTTTTGAAGTGCCAATTAATAAAATAACATCTCAACAAAGAAGTTTAGCCAAAACAATAAACTTTGGGATTATTTATGGTATAGGACCAAAAAGATTATCATTACAAATAGATAGTGATATAAAAACAGCGAAAGAATATATTGAAAAATATTTTTCTAGGTACTCTAGAGTTAAAAATTACTTCGAGGATACTATCAGTTATACAAGAGAAAATGGATATATTGAAACAATATTAAATCGTAAAAGATATTTAAAAGATATAAATTCAAAAAATTTTATATTAAGATCTGCAAATGAAAGAGCTGCAATTAATACTCCTATACAAGGCTCTGCTGCGGACATTATAAAACTAGCAATGATAAATATAAATCAAGATAAAGAACTTAAAAATTATGCAAAATTGGTAATTCAAGTGCATGATGAACTTGTTTTTGAATGTAAAAAAGATAAAGTAGATTATGTATCAAAAAAAGTTAAAAATTACATGGAAAATTCTATAAAGATTAAAGTTCCTCTAAAAGTTGATATTAATAAAGGACAATCATGGTCAGATGCACACTAATTTTATTATTTTTTATAATGTTTGTTCCTGGAGTCATTGCAAGCTCAATCAAGGATTTAATAAATGAGCAATCAAAGATTTCACCAAATATATCAATATCAATTAAAAATATTACCAAAAATAAGATAATAGTCAGTCATAGAAATAAAGCTAGGATGACTCCCGCTTCAAACCAAAAAATATTAACAACTTTAACCGGCTTAGAGTTTCTTGGTCCGAAATATAAATTTCTAACACATATCTATTTTATTGATTCAATAGATGATTCTGGCGTATACAATGGAAATATTTATATTGATACCAAAGGTGACCCGACATTAACAACCAAAAAAATAAAAAAAGTTGTATTATTTTTTAAGCAGAAAGGAATGAAAGAAATTAATGGAAACATAGTAATAAATAATAATTATTTTGAAAAGCCTTTTTACAACAAGACATGGAAATCATCTTGGAAGGGTCTATCTTGGGCACCATATATATCCTCAGTTGCAGTTGACAATAACTTATATTCTAAAGATCAAACTCTATATTTGACAGATAATCCTTTATACCTTTTAGGTGTAATATTTAAAAAACAGATAAAGTCGCATGATATTAAATTTAAAGGACAAATAAAATTAAAAAATATTTCAAACCTAATCAAATTTAATCCAAAAAAAACCAAATATAGCATTGACTCCAAAGAATTATCTGAATTAATTTATATTATTAACAAGCAGAGTAACAACTTATATGCTGAGCACATTTTTAAAAAAATTTCAGCTAATTATTTTAGGAAGAGTGGCTCATGGCGTGATTCCCAAAAAATTATGAGATTCTTTCTGAACAAAAAAGTTAAAATTGATAATTCAGAATTTAATATAGAAGATGGATCTGGATTGTCTAAATATAATAGTGTTACAACTAGTTCTATTATAAATTTACTTGAATATGCAACAAAAAGAGATTATTTCAATGATTTTTATAATTCACTTCCTATTGCTGGTCTTGATGGAACATTATTAAAAAGATTTAAATTGAAACCACTTTATAAAAATATGCGAGCCAAAACTGGTTATATTAAGGGGGTAAGTTCTTTATCTGGTTATTTCTATGGTAAAAATAATGATTTATATATATTTTCAATAATTGTTAATGATTATAACTACTCTATTAGAAATTTTATCGAAAAAATCCTAACAAAAACATACTATTTATAGAATATTAAATAAATTTAAATATTGATCTGGAGTCAGGTTTTCTGGCCTTGCATTGTCTTGAATTTTTAAGTAATTAAATTTTTGTAATAATAGTGATTTATCATATTCAATTGATAAATTATTAATTAATTTTCTCCTATTTGATTGGAAAGCTAAAGATAAAAAAGCATCTAATTTTTGCATATTCTCAATATTGAATTGAGTTTTTTTAGGAATAATATGTAGCATAGTAGATTTTATTTTTGGCTGAGGCCAAAAATCTGATTGATTAAGATTAAGAAACTCTTCAATGTGAAAAAAGCAATTAATTTTGGTTGATAGTTGGCTCTTTTTGGTTTTTTTTGCAATTATTTTATCAGCTACCTCTTTTTGAAACATAAAGAGCGCTTTAGTATCACTTCCCATAAAGGAGTCGGTATAATCAATAAGTATTTTTGTTGCAATATTATAAGGAAGATTGCCAAATATTAATGTTTTATCATTAACATATTCCTTTAAATCTATTTTTAGAACATCCTTGTTGATTATCTTAAAATTAGTGACATTAGAGTATTTTTTTTTTAAGTATTCAAACAGTTTCTTATCTTTCTCTATGCAGATCAACATAAGTTTTTTATCAGCTTCTTTTAATTTATCTGTAATTGCTCCAAGACCTGGTCCAATTTCAACTACTCTATTTATCTTTTTGCTGATAATAAAATTAATTATTTTATTGATTAATTTATCATTTGATAGAAAGTTTTGGCCATGATCTTTTCTAGGGTAATGATCAAGATAAGTTAAATTTTTTCTAATTGTAACCATGTATTAGTTTTTCTTTTTAATGAATTTATAAACAATCTCTCCATCATATATCATTCCAAGTTTTTTTCTTGCTGTTAATAATATGTAAGATTTATTTTCAATTAACATTGTTATCTCTTTTCTGAGAGCTATATTTTTACTTTCCAATTCATTATTATTTTTTACTGTTAGATAATTTTTGTTACTTAAAAGATGAATTTGATATGAGTTATTTATTAAAACTCCAATTAAAAGGCAAGTGAATAAAAGAAATATGACTTTAAATAATTTTTTATCCATTAAACATAACCTAATAAAAAAGGATTAGATTTTTTTTCTATACCAATTTGTGTTTCAGGACCATGCCCTGGAAAAAGAACCGTTTCATCCGGGAGATTCATTATTTTATTAGCAATATTTCCTACAAGATCTTCCATATTTGTTCCCCCTGTTAAATCCACTCTCCCCACACTTCCTGCAAAAACTGTATCTCCACATATTATAAAGTCATTTTCAAGATTACTATTATTTTGCTTAGAGAAGTAAAAGCATAGGCTCCCCGGTGAATGACCTGGAACCAATAAAGAGGAAAATTTGAAACCACCAAAATTCAATATTTCATTATCACTTATAAAACTATCAACTTCGGGAATTTCGGGATTTGAAAATTCTTCAAGCCCAAACCTATTTGATGCCTCCACCATTACATCCAAAATTGGAAGTTCAAATTCATGAATATAGAATTTGGCAGAATATTTTTTCTTAAAATGTTGAACACCATATACATGATCTAAATGAGCATGTGTATTTATTATTACAAGTTTTTTAAAATTGATCTTTTTTATTTGCTCTTCTATTTCATTTATCTGACTCCCTGGATCAATGAGAATCAGCTCCTCAGAAACACCATCATTCAATAAATATGAGTTTTCAACAAAAGCACCGCCTGGTATGACAATCAAGTTCATTTGTTTTTAGGTTACAATAAATTAATGTTAGGTGTCAATTTGATTCTTTTATAACTTCTATTTCTTTATTTATATAAAAGTTCTTATATAGTTTAATTCTAATTTCATATTTACCCAAAGATGTAATTTGTGTTTTAATTTCTATATTTTTTTTATCGACTTTAATTCCATGTTTATTTAATTCTGATGAAATTTTAGAGTTAGTAATAGAACCAAATAGTTTACCGTTGTTTTCTTTTGCTTTAATAAATACATCTATATCATTAATCTTTTTTTCTGTTATTTTTGCGTTATCCAACAACTGGTCTTCTTTTCTTTCAATGGATTTATTTCTTTGGTTTAGAACATTTATATTTTTGCTAGTTGCTTCTTCAGCCATTTTTTTTGGGATAAGAAAGTTTTTTGCCTGACCATCGGATACTTCAACTATATCACCTTTACTACCAAGTTTTTTTATTGATTCTAGTAGAATAACTTTCATAAATTATTTGTGATTTACTGTATAAGGAAGAAGTGCCATATGCCTAGCTTTTTTTATTTCTCGCGAAATAATTCTTTGTTGAGAAGCTGAATTTCCTGTCATTCTTCTAGGTGCAATTTTTTTCCTTTCTGTAATAAAATTTTGAAGAAGTTCAACATTCTTATAATTTATATCTACATTTCCTTCTAAAAGTTTAGACGGCTTTTTTCTGGGTTGTTTTCTTCTGTCATATTCTTTTCTATCTGCCATGATAACTCCTTATTTTTTATCAATTAAAAATCTTAATACACTAGCTTTTTCAAAGCTTAATATTTTTTCAATTTCGTTAATACACTCAGCATTACACTTAGTTTCAATAATATAGTAAGTTCCATCAGAATGGTTGTTAATTGTATATGCCAATTTTCTTTCAGCCCATTTTTCAAATTTAGATAATTCAGAATTGAATTTATCTTTAATTGTTGTAGTTATTTTATCTGAAAGCTCACTATATTGACTGGCATCAATACTCTTTGGAACTATGAATAAAATCTCATAGTTATTAGTCATATTCTATGACCTCCTGTTATGGTCTGCTGGCCAAATATGATGGCAACAGGTTTCAAACATTATACCTAAAGTGAATCATATCTCCATCCTCTACTATATAATCTTTTCCCTCAGATTTGAGATAACCGAGCTTTTTTGCCTCATCTTCGCTTCCTGCACTAATAAAATCAGAATATTTTATTACTTCTGCTTTAATAAAACCTTTTTGAAAATCTGAGTGAATTTTACCTGCAGCTACAGGTGCTTTAGATTGATTTATTATGCTCCATGCTCTACATTCTTTTGGACCAGCTGTATAAAATGTTATTAAATTTAGATACTCATATGCTTTATTGATTAAAAGATCTAGCCCGGTTTTTTTAATATTGTATTCACTTAAAAACATTTGTTTTTCAGTATTTTCAAGATCTCTTATTTCATTTTCTAATAGTCCATATATTTCAACAAAAGTTTCTCCTTCTGACTTTATTATTTTTTTTAATTCCTCAATTTTCAAAGTATCAATTTGGTTATCACCTAAGTTTAATACGTATATTACAGGTTTTGAGGATATTAAATTTAAATTAGTAATTATCCTTTTTTGAGAATTGTCAAAATCACTTATATTTATTCTCTTTCCTTTATTTAATGTATTCATTAGTGTTTCCACAAGTTCATACTCGAGAATAGAATCTTTATCACCATTTTTTTTATTTTTCTCCAATTTTATGACTCTTTTTTCAAGAATTTGTATATCGCTATAACACAATTCTAAATTTATAACTTCCATGTCACGAATAGGATCCACTGAATTAAAGACGTGAGTAACATCATCTTCAAAGCATCGCAAAACATGAGCAATAGCATCAACTTCCCTTATGTTGCCTAAAAATTTGTTTCCCAGCCCCTCACCTTCACTCGCACCTTTAACTAATCCTGCAATATCTACAAATTTTAAAGAAGTATGAATCTTACTTTTTGGTTTATATACCTCTTCAAGATGATCTAGTCTTTTATCGGGAACATCAACAATTGCAATATTAGGGTCAATAGTTGTAAAAGGGAAATTGCCTGATTCTGCTGCGGCGTTTGTTAGGGCCGAAAAAATTGTTGATTTTCCAACGTTCGGTAACCCAACAATACCGCAGCTAAGAGAACTCATTTATAGAAATATTGGTGCAACTACAAGTGAAACTATTGTCATAAGCTTGATCAATATGTTCATAGCAGGACCAGAAGTATCTTTAAATGGGTCACCAATTGTATCGCCTACAACGGCTGCTTTATGAGCTTCAGATCCTTTTCCACCTTTATTTCCTTCTTCAATATATTTTTTTGCATTGTCCCATGCTCCGCCAGAATTAGCCATCATTAATGCTAATGTAATTCCTGAAATAAGAGCACCACCTAAAAATGAGGCTAAGCCCGCAGGACCTAATGCAAATCCAACAACTATAGGACAAACAACTGCAAGAATACCAGGCAAAACCATTTCTTTTAAAGATGCATCAGTACTAATTTTAATACAGGATGCATAATCTGGCTCAGCTTTCCCTTCCATGATTCCAGCTATTTCTTTGAATTGCCTTCTTACTTCTTGAACCATTTTTTCTGCTGATCTTCCTACTGCCCCCATTGTTAAAGCACCAAATAAATAAGGTACCATTCCTCCAAGTAGAAGCCCGCAAACAACTTTGTATTCCAGCAAATTAACCGAATTAATTTTGGCTGCTGCAGCAAAAGCAACAAAAAGTGTCAAAGATGTTAAGGCTGCTGAACCAATAGCAAAACCTTTACCAATAGCGGCAGTTGTATTACCTAAGCTATCTAATTTATCAGTTATTACTCTTACTTTAGGATCTAATCCAGCCATTTCAGCAATACCACCAGCATTATCAGCTATCGGACCGTACGCATCAACGGACATTGTAATACCAATAGTTGCAAGCATGCTCACAGCTGCAATACCGATTCCATATAGATCTGCAAATTGATATGATGAAAATATTGCAATAACTATTACAAGAATTGGTAAAGCGGTACTTAACATTCCAATTGATAAGCCACTAATAATATTAGTAGCAACTCCACCTTTTTCCGATGCATCAGCAATATCAGAAACTGGTTTGCCAGAGGTATAATATTCTGTAATACCACCTATTAGTGATCCTGAGAAAAGACCTATTATTGAACAAATAAAAATATTAGTCAGTAGTGAAGAGTCAATTCCTACACTTCCACCCACGGCATTTAAAGAAAAATATGCAAATACTAAAAAAAGTATTCCTGCTGTCAGAGATGCTTTCCTTAAAACACCTGATGGTTCAGAATCTTTTAAAATATCTACAACTTTTGTTCCAATATAAGAGGCTATAGTCCCTACAATAATCAAAATTATTGGAAATGAATACATAGCCAAAGTTTGATTTGTAGCCATCCCTAGTCCTGATGCAATCACTATTGTTGCAATTACACTCCCAACATAGGACTCAAACAAGTCGGCGCCCATTCCAGCTACATCACCAACATTATCACCAACATTATCTGCAATAGTTGCAGGATTTCTAGGATCATCTTCAGGTATACCAGCCTCAACTTTACCAACTAGATCGGCTCCAACATCAGCAGCTTTTGTATAAATTCCACCACCAACTCTAGCAAAAAGGGCAACCGAGCTTGCACCCATTGCAAAACCACCAATATTAGTTGCAAAGCTTGCTAAGTTCATGTCATTTACCCCATTTAATACAAAATATATTGTAAAGGCTCCACTTACACCTAGAATCCCCAAGCTAGCTACAGAAAATCCCATTACGCTACCACCTTTGAAGGCAGTTGTTAAAGCTGACCCTTGACCAGAAGTGTTAGCCGCTTCAGCTGTTCTAGAGTTAGCAATACATGCCGATGTCATTCCTGCCCAACCACATGTCATAGAAAGAATTGCACCAGCAAAATAGCATAAAGCAGTCTGTTGGCCTAAGAAATAAAATAATAGTGCACCAACTACAACTACAAATATAACTATATATCTATATTCTTGTTTGATGAAAGACATGGCACCATTATAAATTGTGACACCAAGTTTTCTTTGCGTATCATTACCCCTCGGTAATGACCTTATGTTCCAGTAAGTTACTTGCGCATAAATTAAGCCCAGTACGGCTAAAATAAGTCCACCAAAAGCAACAAACTTTGTTGATAAATCCATGATATCCTCCTTGAATTTTTAATAATGTTTATTGAATTTTACTGTTAAATTTATTCATTGCAAATGGTAAACCCTCTAATACCAAATCCTCGATAATATATTTAATATTTGTTTTTATCTCATTGAATAAATTTAATTCATCATTGGTAAAGTTTGACAGAACGTATGAGCTAATTTTTTCTTTATTTACAGGCTTTCCAATTCCAATTCTAACTCTAGTAAACTTTTCAGAACCCAGGCAATTTATAATTGATTTTATTCCATTATGTCCAGCTGAGCCACCGCCAAACTTTATTTTTATATCTCCAGGAGATAAATCCATTTCATCATAAATTACAATTAAATTTTCTAAAGGTATTTTGAAAAAATTTATACATTTATTAACTGCTATTCCGCTTTCATTCATAAATGTTTTTGGTTTTATTATATGGAGTTTATTTTCTTTAAAATTTATTGAAGTATATTCTGAATCAAATTTATCAATCAATTTATTTTGGCTAAAAAAAGTTAGATAGGTATCAATAATTTGGAACCCTATATTGTGTCTATTATTTTTATATTTATCTCCTGGATTTCCCAATCCAGCTATTAAAAAATTTTTCACACTAAACTTTTAATTATTAACCCTCTGTATTTTTCTCTTGCTCAGAATTATCATCTGACACAGATTCAGAACTTTCATCAGTATCGGTTGTCGCTGTTTCAACAACAAGTCTCGGAGCAAGAATACTAATTATTGTACTTTCAGGGTTGGAAAGAATCTCTATGCCATCCATAGGCTTTATATCTTTTACTCTTAAAGTATCGCCAATATTTAAATCTGAAATATTAATTTCTATTACATTGGGAATATTAGTTGGTAAGCATTTTATTTTGATCTCATTAGAAAGGGTTTGAATTACTCCACCATTTTTCACACCTTCGGGTTTTCCCTCAAATAGCAAAGGAGAAGAAACTTTAACATCTACACCATCTGTAATTTCATAAAAATCAAGGTGTAATGGATCACTTGTTAGAGTATCGAGGTGTGCATCTTTAAGGAGTACATTCTTCTTTAAATCAGATTTATCTAATTTCATCTCTATTATAGTATTTTCACCAGCTTCATTTTTTAAAAGTTTTTTTAGTTTTATTGGATCAATCAAGATATTTAAATTTTCTTTATTTTTTCCATATATAACAGCAGGTACAAAACCATCTTTTCTATACTTTTTATTTGCCTGTTTTCCTAAAGATTCTCTTTTAAAAACCTCCAACTCAACTGTAATCATTCTTTAACTCCTATAAAAATAAATCGCTTATGGATTTCTTATCAATAATTCTTTTTATAGCCTTTGCTATCAAATTAGAAACACTCAAAACCCTGATTTTTTTTACCTTTTTTAATTTACTTTGGTTATTTATTGTATCAGTAATTACAAGTTCATCAATATGGGACTTATTAATAATTTCCAATGCTGCACCAGACAAAACACCATGTGAGCAAAACATTGATACAGATTTTGCTCCTGATTTAACTAAAGCAGCAGCCGATTTAGCAGCTGTGCCCCCTGTGTCAATCATGTCATCAATTAATAAAACATGTTTATTTTTGACATTTCCTATAACATTTGTAATTTCCGAAACATTGGGTTTCGGTCTCCTTTTGTCAGTCACAACCAAATCGAGATCTCCAAATTTTTTTGCAAATCTTCTAGCTCGCTCCATTCCTCCCGCATCAGGGGATGCTATTATCAAGTCTTTTTTATATTTTTTAGTAAAATATTGTCTTGCAATTGGCGCTGCATAAAGATGATCAACCGGTACATCAAAAAAACCTTGTATTTGACCCGAGTGAATATCCATTAGTATAACTTCCTCAATTCCAGATTTTACTAACAAATCACAAATCAACTTTGCAGTGATGGGGGACCTGTCACTTACCTTACGATCTTGTCTTGAATACCCAAAATATGGTATTACTGCGTATACTTTTTTGGCGGCGGCTCTTTTTAATGCATCTACAATTACAAATAATTCTAATAAGTTTTCATTAACCGGACTACTTGTTGATTGTACAACAAAACAGTCGCTGCCTCTGACGCTTTCATTTACCTCCACAAAAATTTCTCCATCACTAAATCTTTTTATATCCAGACCACCTAGCTTTGTTCTAAGTTTTTTACAGATTGCTTCCGCTAATGGAATATTAGATGTCCCAGAGAATATTTTTATGTTGTTCACAATATGATTGTAAAATATTAAATTATCAAAGTAAATTTATACTATGTTGATCTATAAGCTAATTAAGTCAAAAAAAGCAGATAGCCTCCAGGATATTTTTATTTATTGTGACTCATATTTATTTCTTTATTCAAGACTAACAAATGAATATAGATTTACAGATAAAAGAAAATGGTTAGAAAATTTCTCAGAAGCAACAGCTATCAATTCTTTGACTGTAGAAGATTATAAGTCTGATGAATTAAATAAAATGATAGAAATTGGTAAGAGGTCAAATATTAATAATAAAATTATCCCTATTAATGATAAAGAGTTTCAATATCTTTTTAATTTACAGATTAAATTGATTTAAGCTTTTTTAGTTCTTTCAATATATCTACCATCTCTAGTGTCAATCTTAACAATATCACCTATGTTTATGAATAATGGTACCGAAACCTCGACACCCGTTTCAAGTTTTGCAGGCTTATTACCACCAGTGACACTATCACCTTTCAATCCAGGCTCGGTTTCTTTAATTTCAAGCTCAACATGTGTTGGCAATTCTATGTCAATAGGAGATCCATTATAATGAATTAATAGAACATTTTGTTCCTCTTTTATAAAGCCAACCTTATCGCTTAATTTATCAATGTTGAGTTCATGCTGTTCAAAAGATTCAAGATCCATAAAAGTTATTGATATATCATCAGAAAATAATACTTGTGAATCTTTTTTTGAAAGGTCTGGAAGCGTGAATGTATCACCACTCCTGAAACTTTTTTCTTGGACTAAGCCTGTAAAAATATTTTTTAGCTTTGTTTTAATGACCGGAGCTCTTTGCTGCATTACACGATGTTGAAATTCAATAATTTCCCATAATTCATCTTCAAATATTATTTTTAATCCTTTATAAAATTTACTAGTTTCTACAATTCCCATATTTTAAATAATTATTTATCTATAAGATCATCAAATAGATTATTTCCTTTTTTCAAAACTTTTTTTATTATATCAGAATTATTAATCTTACTCTTTAATTCTTTTTCTCTATTATTATCAATTTTTCCTTTATATGATATAGATTTTATTAATTTATCCAATGGCTTTTTTAAGACTTTTTCAACTAAAATTCTCATTATTTTTGATAAAAATGGACTTTGTCCGCCAGTATTTAGATTTAACTCAATTATCTTATTAATTTTTATATTAGATGTGAAGTGCATTGTACTTAATGATTGGTCCGATGCATTATTAACAAAGATTTTTTTTTCATAGCAAATTTTCGAAATTTCTTGATTTAAAGCCTTATCATTTGTGCAGGCTATTACTATATCAATGTTTCTAAGATCAGAAAATCTAAATTTTCTTTCAAAAAATTTAACATTCGTTTCTCTTTCAAAAATTAATTTAACTTCTCGGTCAAAGTTAGGAGAAACAATATTGATTTTTATATCTTTAGAACTTTTTAAAATTTTTTTCAATCTTCTTTTGGCAACATTTCCAGCACCAACTATTAATATTTTCCTTTGAGCTATGTCTAAATTAAAATTGATCATTTCATGAAGCTGTTGTAGATGAATATAATTATGAAATACAATATTGGGATAATAATTGAAATTACTCCAATATAAATATATATCCTCAAAATTTTATTAGCTTTGTAGCCCGGGACATTCTGAGATTGCTCTTTAACGTTACCAAGTAATCTTTTAACAATCTTAATCATTTTTTTTCAAGTATTCCACAAATGAATCAATATCAATTGCTGGTAAAGTCTTTATTTGAATTGTACCTCTTGATGTTAATTCAATAGACAATTTACTAATTGCATCATTGTTGGGTGCCTCAACTATATTTATGAAATCGAAAGGACCAAGGGTAGCATATTGTTTAAGAATTTTAATTCCCATTTTTTCAATTTCGTCGTCAACCTCTTTAATTCTATTAGGGTTTTGTTTAACTGTTTTTCTTCCCTCAGTGGTTAATGTTGATAATAGTATATATCTAGGCATTTTAAATCCTTACTTACATCACTTAGTTTATCTGATATTATTGTTTAAAAAAACACTATGAATTTACCAAGCTCAATAATTAAAAAAACTCTCGAAACCTTTTTTTTAATAATTTTACTATTTTTATATACCCCAGATTCTTTTTCAAATGACTTAGACGATTTATTTGATAAAAATTTATCAAAATTAAGTGTATCGAATTTTAAATGGAAAAGTAAAACAAAAAGTACCCAGCCTGTGTTTGAATATATAGAAATATCAAATGATTCATCTATATCATATAATCAAATAATTCTTGAAGTTCAGATATATGATGAGACAAATGTACTCTATAAATTTCCTATTTTTATTAATGATTCAATTAGTAAAAACGAAAGAAAAATTTTTAATAATGTAGTTGCAAATATTCTCCTCCCTTTTACTCCAATTAATACATCCATCGGAATTAAAACCGCATCTATTGAATATCAAAATATGAACAACTATAGGCCTTGGGAAAATATAACAATTTTAGATTTGGATTATTCGATTGATTCTTCAGCTTCCAAGACAGTTTCATTCAATAAATTTTCATATGAGAATATTTCTAAGTTTTTTTATAAGAATGTTAAATTTTTAATTTCGATTTTTGACAAAAACGAAAATAAAATCTCCGAAGAAACTTTAATTAGCTCTAACCCTATAGCCCCAGGAGAAATAATTTCTATAGCTCCTTTGACTTTGGGAATTAAAATGATGGAGAATGCCAATATAGTAAGTCTTAAGATAATTGATGCTGAAATGATATCTCCTAAAACCTATGTAGCATCCGGCGGACTTATTAAGGAAATTAAAATTGAGAATATATATAATGAATCAGTTAAAAAAATTTCTATTCCCTCAGATGATTTAGAAATAATAAAATATTCTTGGGATTCAAAAGTTAGAAATACAATAGGACTAATTGATTTAAAAATTTACAATAATAGTAATTATGATTACAAGAATATTATATTTGAAGTTTATTTTTTAAATGAAAGGGGCAACGCAATAAATAAAAGAAGGTATAAATATAAAGAAGATTATATAATTGCAAACAAAGAAAAAATAATAAAAGTCGATACGGGTATTTTGGATTTTGACTTTTCAAGTATCGAAATATCTGTAATATCGGCAGAATCCAAAATTTCAAATGTCGAAAATGCGAAAAATGTGAAACAATTACCTTTAAGAGTTAAAGAAACTCAAGTTGATGAAAGTAGCTATGTTGAAATGGAACAAACTGAAATTGCTGAATCAATTGTTATCTTGGATTATGACTTTAAAGAAAATATAAAATATCTGAAGTTAATGAATTTATCAGATGAAGATATAAATAAATTAGAAATAAAGCTCAAAACCAGCTCAGGCAAAGAAAAAATTATTATTATTAGAGGCTTAAAATCAAATTCAGAGAGAAAATTCATGAATATTGATTTGGGTGATTTATTAATTGATAATGATCGTATAATTTCAATAAGTATTCAAAAGGCATTTAAATAGAAGAAAAAGTATGAAAAAGTAATTTTTTTTGTTAATATCTTCCATTATGGCTACTAATAAAATTAAAAATTATACATTTTGGGATAGGCTTGCAAATTATTTTTCTATTGATATAGGACTAGATCTTGGTACTGCTAATGTTGTTGTTTATATCAAAGATAAAGGAATAGTTGCTAATGAACCTTCTGTGGTTGCCGTTCAAAGAGATAGACTTGGTGATATAAATATTTTAGCAGTTGGTGATGAAGCTAAGCTAATGATTGGTAAAACACCGGGTTCTATTGAAGCAATAAGACCTTTGAAAGAAGGAGTAATTGCAGACTTTGAAGTAACACAAAAAATGCTGGAATATTTTATTTCAAAGTATCATAGAAATAACTTTCTTGTTAGACCTAGAGTAGTTGTATCTGTACCAATTGGAATTACTCCGGTGGAGAAGAGAGCCGTCGTTGAGGCAGCTGAGTCCGCTGGTGCTAGAGAGGTTTATTTAATTGAAGAGACTATGGCAGCTGCTCTTGGAGCAGAAATGGATAGTGTTTTAAGTTCAAGAGGTGGAATGATTATTGATATTGGAGGTGGTACCACAGGCATATCTGTTATTTCTTTAGGTGGATTAGTTATTAGCAAATCTATAAAGACTGCTGGTGATTCAATGAATAATGCGATTATTGATTATGTTAAAAAAACTTATAGTATTTTAATCGGTGAAAATATGGCAGAAACTGTAAAAAAAACAATTGCTGATGTAACAGAATCTCCAAGTGAATCTTTACAAATGCAAGTTAGAGGTAGAAGCTTAGATTCAGGACTACCTACATCGATAGATTTAAATTCTTTAGATACAAAAAAAGCACTTGATCTATCTGTTCAAGAAATTATTACCGCCGTCAGAGAAACACTTGATGCAACACCCCCAGAATTAGCGGGCGATATTATAGTTGATGGCATAGTCTTGGCTGGTGGGGGAGCACTACTTGGTGGATTAGCTGAAAGAATTTCATCAGCTACTAAGCTGAAAGTGACTGTTGGTGAAGAACCCCTGCTTTGTGTTGTCAAAGGTTGTGGTAAATCCCTTGAAGAAATTAATACTTTAAGAAAGATTTCAATATAGATATGATTTCAAAAAAAAATAAAAAGAAATTTTTTATTTTTTCTATCTTGTGTTTTTTAATATTTATCTTTTTTTGGTTAAATATTAACTCAATATTTAGTTCAAACACTAAGGACTTTATTTCTTCTTTTTATAATTATCATTTCTCATATAAACTTGATCAGGAAGATGATAATGAAAAATATAATGCTCTACAAATAGAGAATACAAAATTAAGAAATCTTTTAGATATTAAGAATAATAATCAAGAATTAAATATCATTTTTTCTAAGGTAATTTTTAAGTATCCTTCAATTTTGAATAATACTTTTTTTGTACCCCTTGGTGAAAAGGATGGAGTTCAGGAGAATCAACTTGTATTTTCTGATAAAAAATTTTTAGGTAAGGTTGGGAATGTTAATGAATCTCATTCAGAAATTTATTCAATTCAAAATCTAAACTTTGTTATGATTGTTGAAGTTGGTGAAGAAAAACATAAAGGAATTTTAAAAGGTGATGGTTTTAGTTCATATATAAAATACATTCAGGATACTACAAATATTTCAATAGGGGATAAAGTATATTTGCAAAATAGCATTGAAGCCAAACTTTTTTTAAAGCCTATTGCTGAAGTTATAAAGATTGAAGAGAAAAAAGGTTTTTTAAAAATTTATATTTCATCAGATATATTTTCATCTAATTTTGAATATGTAGGTATTGTTGTGAATAAAAATGATTAATATAAACCGCAGTTATTTTTTTCTTCTATGGGCTTTATTCTCAATTTTTAATAGCTCTTATTTATTGAATTTTGGTCCTTACATTGATCCGACTTTAATTATGGTTGTTGCTTTATCGGTATTGAATACAGAAAGAATAATAATCATTTTTTTAATTTTTATACTTTTATTTACACAAATCTTTGGAAGCTACATATCATTCTTTGATTTGTTTCTTAAACTTTTTTTATCATTTTTGGGTATTTATATAACGTCAAATTTTATTTGGAAAAGTTACGAAAATGAGATTATTTTGATGGGAGCCTTACTCCTAATTTATTATTCAATTGTAATATTTTCCGCAAATTTTTTTGGGTCAATAGACTTTTTTCATTATTCTTTATTTGTAACTATAAGTTTTATATATAATGCAATAGTTTTATCCTCAATATTGATTATTATTAAATATATAAAATGGCCTATTCGTTCAGATCAAGTATATCAATTTTAATTATAGCAATTTTTTTTGTAATAGTTTTTTTTAAATTATTATTCTTACAAATTGTTGAAGGCGATAAATACAAACGAATTTCTCAGAATAATTTTCTTAGAGAAGCAATTATTCCATCACCTAGGGGCACTATTTATGATAGAAACGGTGTGAAAATTTCCTATAGTAGGCCTATGGTGAATTTATATATTAAGAATTCGTCAAAAGAAAAAGTTTTGCAATTAATTTCAAAATTAAAGAATAATAATATCAATTTAAACAAAATTGATTTAGATAATATTTTTGATAAAAATAATAATTCATTTTTACGCCAAAGGATTCTAATAAAAAAAGATTTATCAATTGAGGACATTTACATTATAGATACAAAATTTTCATCTTATGAAAATATTGAATTAATAAGTGATTATTTGAGAGTTTATCCTTACAATGAGATAGGCTCTCATTTAGTTGGACATTTGACTGCAAATGATAAAAAAGATGTTACTTATGGGAATTTGCTGTCAAACAGAAAAGGAGCAGTCGGGATTGAATGGGATCAAGATGATGAATTGTCAGGTACGGTAGGGGCCGAATATTTTTTTGTTGATAGTAGAGGAGACGAGGTTAGTTTTGAAAATCTAAATTATAACTATGCTGAAATTGAAAAAGGAAAAGATATTCATACAACTATTGATATTGAACTACAAAGAATAATCTATAGATCATTTGATAAGTTAAATGGGGCTGTTATGGTCTCAAATGTGAATTCAGGAGAGGTTTTATCTTTAGTTAGCAAGCCAGGATTCGACCCTAATTTATTTTCAAAACCAATATCTTCTAAGCAATGGAAAAAATTAAAAGATTCTCCAGATAAACCTTTCTTAAATAGGGCATTTTTGGTTAGTAATCCTCCAGGATCAATAATCAAAATAGTAACTGCCGTTGCTGGATTAGAGGAAAAAAAAGTTAGCAAAGACACTACATTTTATTGTCCCGGATCAACCAAAATAGGAAATAGGGAGTTTAGGTGTTGGCTAAGAGGAGGGCATGGAAATGTAAATGTAAGTAAAGCACTAATTACATCTTGTGATGTTTATTTTTACAAATTAGGTTTAAGATTAGGCATTAATAAATTTTCGGATTGGTTATCAAAATTTGGTGTTGGTGAATTGCATGAAGATTTTCCATTTAAACAAAGGTTAGGAACAATTCCTAGTAAAAATTTTATAAATAAATATCTTGATGGGAACTTCTACAATGGGGATTTGGCCAATGTTTCAATTGGTCAGGGATATTTAACACTGAATGTTTTACAGGCGCATAAGATGATTTCAATAATTGCAAACAATGGCGAGTTTGTAAAATTCAGATTATATAAGAATCAAGAAATTATAAAGGATAAATTATTAGAAATAGATGAAAAAAATTTACAAGAAATAAAAAAAGGCCTTGTGGGCGTTGTAAATGATAGGGAAGGAACAGGATTTCAGGCTAGAGTGGATGATAAAGTTGCGGGTAAGACTGGAACAGCTCAGGTTATTTCAAAGGACTCAAAAAAATACGGATATGGAAAGTTTAAAAATCATGGATGGTTCACGGCATACTATCCATCAGATAAACCTGAAATTGCTATTACAGTTTTTGCCGAGCACGGTGATTCAGGCGGAAGTGCAGGTGGACCAATAATTAAACAAATCATTTCATATTATAAAAAAAATTACTTGGAAAATAATGATCAGCTTTAATTTTCTTGATAAGCCATACGCAAAAGTTATATTCGTGGGATATTCTATAATATTATTAGGATGTATAAATCTATTACAAATCCAAGCAAATGAAAATATTAGTATTTATTCAATAAAGCAGTTTGTATGGTTAGTAATTTCACTTGCCATTACTTTTTTTGTTCTCAGACTTAGACTAAGAACATTAAAAAATATCTCAACTTTTTTTTATATTTTTTCAATAGTTTTACTTATTTTGGTTTTATTTATTGGCAAAGAGGTTTCAGGTGCTAAGAGCTGGATTAATATTTTAGGGTTTACTTTTCAGCCAACAGAATTAATCAAAATATCTTATGTTTTTCTTATAGCTAAAATATACTCCGAACTTGGATCTTATTCGGGCTCACTAGTTATTAAATATTTTATTGGATTCAGTCTTTTTTTACTACCTTTCATATTAATTCTATTTCAGCCTGACTTTGGATCAGCTTTTATGCTTTTTGTAGTATCAATGTCCGTAATACTAAGTTTTTCTTTCAATAAAAAATACTTATTAGGACTTATTTTACTGGCTTCATTAATATCAATTCCTGTATGGAATAATTACCTAGAGCCCTATCAAAAACAAAGGATAATAAATTTTATATATCCTGAAAATGATCCAAAAGGATTTGGTTATAACGTAATACAATCAAAAGTTTCTATAGGCTCTGGAAAAATATTTGGCAAAGGGCTAGGAGAAAGTTCTCAGGCAAAGCTTGGCTTTCTTCCTGAGAATCACACGGATTTTGCATTTTCTGTTTGGGCTGAGCAAACAGGTTTTTTAGGTTCTTTAATAATTCTAATCCTATATGGTTTTATAATAATTTTTCCACTTACATATTTAAAAGACATTAATGATTTATTTTTAAAAGTAATATTATATGGTCTTTGCTCCTATTTTTTCTTTCATTTCATTATAAATATCTTGATGACTATGGGCCTTTTTCCTGTAATTGGAATCCCAATGATTCTTTTCAGTTATGGTGGATCTTCTCTCATTTGTGCATCTTTTGGTTTTTCAGTTTTAGCTCTAATACTAAAAGATTATAGAGACTACAACAGGCTGGGAGTTTAAATTATGAGTAAAATAAATAAGCTTATTTTACATGATCCGGTCCTCTCAGAATTCTATGAGCATCTTATTGAGCTTGAGGAGGTTGATTCAACCAATAATTTTGCTAAAAATCTCAATGAAAAAAAAAATGGAATATGTATATATTCGGCAAATCAAAAATTTGGTTATGGACGAAATAATCGTAAATGGATATCACATAAAGATAAAAGCATAGCGCTTTCTATTATTTTGAAATATGACAATAATGAGGAATCGTCGGTAATTCCATTAATTTCCGCCGTTGCAATAAGGAAAACTTTACATGAATTTAATATAGATTCCAAAATTAAATGGCCAAATGATATACTTGTAAATTCAAAAAAAATTTCTGGAATTTTATGCGAATTAGACTATCAAGCTGATTCAGAAAATTTTATAATTGTCGGCATTGGCATTAATGTAAATTTTGAATCTAATGATTTTATGGATAACTCTGAAATCAAATATAATATTGAACCAACAAGTATGAATTTGATTTTAAATAAAACTCTGAATATAGACGATGTTTTAGAAAAAATACTCAAAAACTTTGCAACCAGTTTTAAGAGTAAAAGGTCTGATCTTATATCCTATTATAAAAAAAATTGGTTCGATAGAGAGAAAAATATTGAAGTTTTATTAGGCAATAATCTAATTAAAGGAACTGCTATTGATATAAAAGAAAATGGTTCATTAATTTTGAGGACCAAGAGCGAGACCAAGGAGATAATGTCTGGTGAAATTATATCATCTTAATAATCTCATCTTTTAATTTATTCATAAGGTTTGTCCACTTCTCACCGTTTTCAAAATCGTTGATCCCAATAAAATTATTAATTTCTATTCCATCATCTTTGATTGTGATGTCATAGTCATTCTTCTTTTTTAAAATTTCTCCAAACTTAATTAATGCTAAAATACTTTCCTCATCCTTTCCTTTAAAGATTGATCTTAAATTAACGCTTTGATCCATACCTTCATATAACAAATTCCACATTGTTCCAGGTCCAATGAGTGCAAATCTTAACTCAATTCTATTATCTTTTTTTAGTTTCATATGCATAATTATGACTAATATTTTATGATTCTTACAAATCAAGGCAAAATATATATATTAATTAAATTATGAATATATATATTGATAAAAAGGATTCATATAAAAGAGTTGATGTTTTTTTAAAAGAAAAATTAGATTTATCAAGATCTTATATATCAAAACTTTTAAAACAAAAAAACATCTTATGTAATAATAACCAAATAAAGCCATCATATGTATTAAAAGAAAATGATTTTATAAATATTAAAATTCCGGAAGCAAAAGAAACAAAAATCGTGCCAATAGCGGGTGATTTAAATATCGTATTTGAAGATTCAGATTTAATAGTTCTTTCCAAGCCAGCAAATATTGTTGTCCATCATGGGGCAGGGATTAATAGCCCAACTTTAGTCAATCATATAATTCATTATTGTAAAGATTTATCAGGAATTGGAGGTGAATTAAGACCAGGAATTGTTCATAGACTTGATAAGGAAACTTCTGGTTTGATAATAATAGCTAAAAATGATATTGCTCATATAAATCTATCATTACAGTTCTCACAAAGAACAATTGAAAAAACTTATATCGCATTAGTTGCTAATAATATTGTTGATAAAGACGGAAAAATATCAAATCTTATTGGAAGGGATAAAAAAAATAGAAAGAAAATATCAGAGAATACATCTTCACCTAGAAGTGCTACAACATATTGGAAAAAGATAAGAAGTTATAATGATTTCACTTTAGTTGAAGCCTACCCTAAAACTGGAAGAACACATCAAATTCGTGTTCATATGACCTCACTAGGCCATCCTATTATTGGTGATAAGCTATATTTTACGAAAAATTCAGCTAACTTATCAAAAAATTTAAAAGCTAATATTTCAAGGCACCTTCTACATGCTAGCAAAATTAAGTTCATTCACCCAACCACCAAGAAAAAAATTACATTATATTCTGAAGTTCCAGAAGACATGCAAAAAATAATTGATATTTTAGAGGAAAAAAATTGATTAAATATAAGTCTAAACTATTGTCATCAATTGAAGGTATTTCTTATAATTTTGGATCTAAATCTTCTATGCCAATAAAAGAAGATGTTTTTACATTAAATCAGATTCATAGTGATAAAGTTATATTCTTAAAAAATACTGATAAAAATTATGAGCCATTTGATGGAGATGCAATAATTACTACTCAAAAAAGATTTAATATAGGAGTGAAAACTGCTGATTGTGTTCCAATATTATTAACAGATATTAATGCAACATTTGTTGCAGCAATACATTCTGGTTGGAGAGGAACATATCATAAAATTATTGTTAATGTTTTAGATCTTATATTTAAAGAGCTTATGATTAAACCCGAAAACATTATTGGATGTTTAGGTCCTTCTATCTCTTTAGAAAATTATGAAGTTAGTGAAGACATGTGTATTAAATTCAAAAAAAAATTTATTAATAGCGATTCTTTTATCAAAGAGAAAAACAATAAATTTTTTATAGATTTAAGTAGGATTAATATTTTTCTTCTAAAATCTCTAGGTGTTTCCAAGATTGATATAATTAATGAATGTACATATAGTAACAATGACTTTTACTCCTATAGAAGAGATAAATCACTAACTGCTAATCAAATTAGTAATATTATGCTTAATTAGATATTATTAATATTTCAAAGAGGTGTTATATGCTAAATCTTGGATGTTTAATAGATGGAGAGGATTACAATAGGCTTTTTCCTTTAGGATCTTCTGAATCAAAAGCTAAAGTTGATTCTTTGCCCGCCGCATCTTATACAATGACTATTACTGATGGTCCTGAAAGCGAAATGTCTTTGGAGCTCAATCTTTATGTAATAGAATTCCAATCCGTAAATATTGTAGTTGGTTTTACACTTCCAGACAGTGTAAAAATTGAGCAAGATATTGAATTCTTATTTACTACTCAACCTACAGCTGAGAGAAGAATGCCAGAAGATCTTAAATTCAAAGTTAAATTTTCTGAAGAAAAAAGATCATCAGCTCAAAATGGAAACGAATTAGAAAAACTTGAATACATCGGCACTTTTTTGGAAAAAAAATATGAAAAAACTAAAGCCACATTTTATTTATTAGATTATAAAGGAATTGGAAATCCTGATAAAGAATAAATTATGAAGAAAAAAAAAATTATACTTGCTTATTCAGGTGGACTAGACACCTCGGTTATTTTACATTGGTTAAAGAAAGAATATAATGCCGATGTAATAGCATATATAGCGGATCTTGGCCAGGGGGAAGATTTAAAGGCGGCTGCAAAAAAAGCTAAAATCGTTGGTGCAAGTAAAGTATTCATTGAAGATTTAAAGAATGAATTTATCAAAGATTTTATATTTCCAATGATTCAATCGTCAGCTTTATACGAGGGTTCATATCTACTAGGAACTTCAATAGCAAGACCTTTAATTTCAAAGAGACAAATTGAAATTGCAAAAAAAGAGAATGCATTTGCAGTTTCACATGGATCAACAGGAAAGGGAAACGACCAAGTGAGATTTGAACTGAGTTATAAGGCTTTAAATCCAAAGATTGAAATTATAGCACCCTGGAGAATTTGGGACTTAAACTCAAGAGAAGACTGTATCAATTATGCTAAGAAAAATAAAATCCCAATTCCTATAACCAAGTCCAAACCTTACAGCTGTGATAGAAATATTTACCACGTGAGTTATGAGGGAGGAATATTAGAGGATCCATGGAATGAGCCACCAGAAGATATGTTTGAAACAGTTAGACCATTATCTAAAACCTTAAGTAAGCCTCAAAAAATTACATTGTCCTTTAAAAATGGGATTCCATATAAATTAAATCAAAAAAAAATTACTCCTATAAATTTATTTAAAAATTTAAACTCAATTGCTGGCAAACATGGTATAGGGGTGGTTGATATTGTGGAAAATAGGTTTGTTGGAATGAAATCTAGAGGTGTTTATGAAACTCCAGCAGGAACTGTATTAAATATTGCTCATAGAGCTATTGAGTCTTTGACAATGGATAGAGAGGTTATGCATATAAGAGATAGCTTAATTCCTAAGATTTCTCAATTAATATATAACGGTTTTTGGTATTCACCAGAAATGAATTCAATTCTAGCTTTTGTAAATGAAACTCAAAAAAATGTCTCTGGTGAAGTAAAGGTATTATTGTATAAAGGTAATGTTAGAATTTTGGGAAGAAGGTCAAACCATTCTTTGTATAACAATGAGCTTGCGACGTTTGAAGAGGATAGTCTTTATGACCAGTCAGATGCTACTGGATTTATTAAATTGAATTCATTAAGGCTGATATTGAATAAGTTGAAGTAGCAAATGCTCTTAAATAAATACGAATATGATTTACCAGAAGAATTAATAGCTAATAGACCAATCAGGCCTCGTGACTCATCAAGATTATTGATAGTTGATAAAAAAAGTGGAAAAGTTGATTTAGGCTTTTTTAGCGACTTATTGAATTTCTTTACTAGTAATGATCTTGCAATTTTTAATAATACCAAAGTTCTCCCAGTTCTGATTAAAGGCCTTGATAAAAATAATTTATTGAGAGAGTTTTTATTGATTGAAAATGTGGATAACAACAAATGGAAAGTAATGACAAAATCTCCCAAAAAAACTGAAATTTCTTTTCAACTTAATATTAACGCCGAGCTGTTAAGAGAGGATAAAAATTGGTTTCTAATTTTTGATTCTAACCCCAGGGATTTATTGCAAAGTTATGGCTTGATGCCTATTCCTCCATATTTTAGAAGAGATCCTGATTCCGAGGATTTAGTGGACTATCAAACTGTTTTTGCATCCGAAGATGGTTCCATTGCAGCACCTACTGCGGGTCTGCACTTCACAAAAAAATTATTAGATGATTTTACAATCTCCAAAGATTTTATAACTTTGCATGTTGGATTAGGGACATTTCTGCCTGTGAAATCAAAAAATATTGATGACCATGATATGCATGAAGAAAGTTATTTTATAAATAGCAAAACATTAAAAAAAATTCAAGATGTAAAAAGAAACGGTAATCGAATTCTTTCAATTGGAACGACATCACTAAGAGCCATAGAATCTTTGGCTATTGATACAAATCAAGTAAATAAATGGTCAAAGACAAATTTATTTATTACAGAAGGTTTTGATTTTAAATTTACAGATTGTCTTTTAACTAATTTTCATTTACCGAAATCAACTTTATTAATTTTAATATCATCTTTTTTAGGCTACGAGCTCACGATGAAATGTTATAAAATCGCACTAAAGGAGAAATTTAGATTTTATAGCTATGGGGATGCAATGTTAATTTTATAGCATTTAGTTAATTGCAATATATTTTATTTATAATAGAATTTTTAAATGCCTGGAAATTCTTTTGGTCAATTTTTCAAAATCACTTCTTGGGGAGAGTCCCATGGAAAGGCTCTAGGGGTTGTAGTTGATGGATGCCCTGCAGGTATTAAATTAAATGAAAAAGATATACAAACTGAGCTTGATAAAAGAAAGCCAGGTCAAAGTAGATTTACTACCCCCAGAAAAGAGCCAGACAAGGTGCAAATATTATCTGGAACTTTTAAAGGTAAAACAACTGGAACACCAATATCTATGCTTATAATGAATATTGATGCGATATCGAAATCCTATTCGAATTTTAAAGATATTTATAGGCCTGGTCATGCCGATTTAAGTTATGATGAAAAATATGGAATTAGAGATTATAGGGGAGGTGGAAGATCGTCGAACAGAGAAACAGTTGCAAGAGTTGCAGCAGGTGCAATAGCAAAAAAAGTACTTAATTCATTTAAGATCAAAACTATAGGCTTTGTTGCACAGATTGGTAATATAAAATGTAGTAACTTTAACGAGAAATATATTGAAAAAAATCTATTAAGGATTTCAGATAAGTCCCAATACGATAATATGACAGAATTAATTGATAACGTTAGAAAAGATGGTGATTCTGTAGGCGGAGTAATAGAGGTTCGTTCGATAGGAGTTCCTGCAGGACTTGGATCTCCTGTTTTTGAAAAAATTGATGCAAAATTAGCCTCAGCAATAATGAGCATAGGTGGTGTTAGAGGCTTTGAAATTGGAACTGGCTTTTCAATTGCGGAAAAGAAAGGATCAGAAGTTAATGATATTATTTTAAGTAAAAAAGGTGGCAAGACTAAGTTTAAAACAAATAATGCGGGTGGTATTCTTGGTGGAATTACAAATGGCAATACAATCGTATTAAGATTTGCACTTAAACCAACTTCCTCCATTTCAAAAGAACAAGAATCCATAAATTCATCAGGGAAAAAGAAAAAACTAAGAGTTACAGGACGACATGACCCATGTTTATGTCCCAGAGCTGTTCCCATAGCAGAAGCAATGGTTAATTTAGTTTTATTAGACTGTATAATGGAAAATCAATTATCAAATATTAAAAAAATTTCTATTTAAACTGCTCAGTTATAGATTTACACCAGGCCTCAACACGTTCTTCAGTAAGCTCTGGTTCATTATCATTGTCAATACCTAGTCCAACAAATTGACCATCTTTTTCAGCTTTAGAAAAATCATATTCATATCCATCAGTTGATGTTTGACCGATAGTAGTACCGCCTTTTGCAGTAATTTTTTCTTCAAGAATGCCTAAAGCATCTAAGAATGAGGAGCTATAGATGTTTTGATCTCCACATCCGTAATAAGCTACTTTTTTACCTGTAAAATCAATACTATCTAATTCATCAAACTTACTTCTCCAATCTTCTTGGAGCAAGCCGATATCCCATGTCGGGCAACCAATAATAATTTTGTCAAATTCTGACATTTTATTTAAGTCTTGTTCATAAACATCAAACACCTCAATCTCACAATCAGACATTTGTTCTTGAATTAAATCTGCGACCTCCTGAGTTGCCGCACTAGTTGTTCCATAAAATAATCCAATTTTCATGATAAAAACTCCTTAAAATCCAATATGGACCTTACATGTCTATAATTATAAATAAAAAAATTGTTTTATCAATAATACAAAAAAAACTATAATTGATCCAGTATATTTGATGCAGTTGACACGCCTAAACCAGGAGTAAAATCATATTTTAATTCTTGTAAAATATTTTCAACACCCGCAATAACCGAAATCATGTCACCTTTGTCAACATATCCCATATGAGTAATTCTAAAAATTTTTCCCTTGGCTTGATCTTGACCGCCAGCAACAATCATTCCATATTTATTTTTCAGACCTTTAATTATTTCACCAGCATTTATATGATCAGGAGATTTAATAACGGAAAGTGCTGTACTAGAGCAACCTGGTGCAAAATTTTCTAAGCCAATTGACCCAAATCCTTTGATTGTTGCCTCTGACATTACACTATGTCTTCTGAATAAATTATCTAAACCAAGTTTATCAAAATATTCTAAAACTGCATTTAAACCCATTACTAAATTAACAGCGGGAGTCCATGGAGATGTTTTCTTTAAACTGTTTTTATGAGCTTGTTTAAGATCAAGATAAAACTTTGGTAGGTCAGACTTTTCATAAAAGTTCCAAGCTTTTTGACTAAGGCTGATGAAAGCTAAACCAGGAGGAAGCATGAAAGCTTTCTGTGAACCACCTATCAGTATATCAATACCCCATTTGTCAAATTCTACTGGGAATGCACCAACAGCAGTAATGCCATCTACGATTAGTAGAACATCATCACGGTTTTTTGTAATTTTTGAAATTTTTTCTATAGGATGCTCTACACCTGTAGATGTTTCACTCGCCTGAATAAGAACCGCCTTAATATCTTTATTGTCTTCCAACGCCTTTTCAATATCTTTTACTTCAACGGCTTTTCCCCATTCAACTTTTAATTCAACAACATTAACCCCATAAGCATTACAAATTTTTCCCCATCTTTCTCCAAATTTACCACCATTTACAACTAACGCACTATCGCCTCTACTTAAAGTATTTGAAACGGCTGCATCCATAGCCCCAGTTCCAGATGAAGCCAAAATTAAAACTTCTTCGTTTGTCATAAAAACTTTCTTTAAACCCAAAGTTGCTTTGTAGAAAATTTCTTCAAATTCTGATGTCCTGTGATGTATTATTGGTTTTGCCATTTCAAGCATAACAAATTCTGGTACAGGTACCGGCCCAGGTGTTAAAACATAATTTTTCAAAAAATTCCCCCGTTTAAATATTGATGTTAATATTAAATATAACAGAAATAACAAATTTATTTGGTAGAAAATGTTAGAGTTAAAACAAATATTGAAAAATAATCAACTAAAACTAGAAAAAATCAGAGAATATCTTTGACCCGGTAAAATTAGAGATTGAAATTACAAGCCTTGAGGATTTATCAAAAAGAGACAACTTTTGGGATAACCAAAATTTAGCTCAATCAACGTTAAAAAGATTGTCTATATTGAGGAAGAAAATAGATCGCTTAACCGATCTTGAAAAAGAAAATGTAGATAGTATAGAGCTTTTAGAATTGTATGATGAAGCTGAAAATAATAAAGAGGTAATTTCTGAACTTGAAAAAAATATTTTAGAACTTACAGAAATGATTAAAAAGTTTGATATTCAGACTGTTCTTTCAAGAAGTGAAGATTCTAATAATGCAATTTTATCAATTAATTCTGGAGCAGGTGGAACCGAAGCTCAAGACTGGGCAGAGATGATCTGTAGAATGTATCTAAGATACTCTGAATTAAATAATTTTAAAGCTGAATTTTTAGACAAGCTTGATGGCGATGAAGCTGGCATAAAAAACTGTACAATATTTATCAAAGGTGATTATGCATATGGTATGTTGAGAAATGAATCCGGGGTTCACAGGCTGGTTAGAATATCTCCATTTGATTCTAATAAAAGAAGACATACTTCTTTTGCTTCAGTATCAGTTACACCAGAGTATACTGAAGAAATTGATATTTCAATTAATGAAAAAGATTTAAAAATTGATACTTTTAGAGCCGGTGGAGCTGGTGGACAACATTTAAACAAAACTGATTCGGCAGTAAGAATTACGCATTTACCATCGGGACTAGTTGTATCTTGCCAGAATCAGAGGTCACAACATCAAAATAAGTCTTTTGCGATGAAAATATTAAGTTCCAAATTATATGATTTGGAATTAGATAAATTAAAATCTAAAGAAGATGAAATTAATGTAAACAAGAAGGATATTGGATGGGGGAACCAAATTAGATCATACATATTACATCCTTATAGAATGATCAAAGATCATCGAACAAATGATGAAATTGGGAATGTCGATGCATTTTTGGATGGTGATATTGGCAACCTGGTCGAAAATTTATTATCTAAATTAAAATAAATAAAATTAATATATAATATTCTAATGAACATAGGTGTTGTATGTAAGCCAAATCTACCTAATATTGACGAAATAGATAAAGTTTTATCAAAATATTTTAGAGGCAAAGATTGTAAGATTTTATATGATAAAAATTTTTATATAAAGCCTAAGATTAGATTAGTCGAATTAGAGGAATTGGCCATTAAATCGGACCTTATACTTGCTTTTGGCGGGGATGGAACTCTTTTACATATAGCTGAAGAAGCCGCGTTACAAAAAAAACCTGTTATTGGGTTTAATTTAGGAAATCTGGGATTCTTGACAGAAGCTCCACTCTCAAATTTTCAAACTATTTTAGATAATTATTTCAAAAATAATTTGAGATCTGATTTAAGGAATCTAATAAATGCTCATTTAATTAAAGAAAATAAAGATGAGGTTAAACAGAATTTCCTAAATGATATTGTTATAAATAAAGGTGCATTATCAAAAATTATTGATTTAAATGTATACATAGACGATAAATTGGTTTCTCAAGTTAGAGCAGATGGAATTATTATTTCTTCTCCTACTGGCTCAACTGCATACTCATTATCGGCAGGAGGACCCATTGTTGCGCCAAATCTTCCACTCATTATAATAACCCCAATTTGTCCTCACACATTAACTAATCGACCCTTGGTTATATCTGACAAAAGTAAAGTTTCAGTTTCTGTTGATTCTTTAAATCCTATATATGTTTCATTTGATGGATCAAAGAGCGAAGAACTCAAAGGGAAATTTGTAATAAATATTGAAAAATCAAATTTGAATTTTAATCTTTTGAGAATGAAAAAAAATGAATATTTTTCTGTTTTAAAAAATAAATTAATGTGGAGTAATTCCTATGAATCTAAATAGAGAAAACTTTCTTCATGATTGGATTATTGAGGAAATTGAAAAAAAATTTTCAAAAGAATATAACGAGATAAAAGTTAATAAACTTAATGAAAAAAATTATGAATTCAAGGGTTCTTATCCCGATATAATTTTTGGAAACTATGGGCAAATTGTCATGATAGGGGAAGTTGAGACAGAATCTGATATAAATGAAAATATCATTGAAAAATGGAAAAATCTACAATCCTTAGATATAAGCTGTATTGTATTTGTGCCAAAAAATAAGTTAAAAGATGCAAGGGACTTATGTTGGAATAATCAATTAGTAGAAAAACTGAAGATTTCAACATATTCAGTCGAAATACCAATCAACTAAACTTGTATCTTTCAATTTTTATTCCATTTAGATAATCAACCCCGCTCATTATCTTTCTACCACTTTTTTGAATTTTTAAAATTTCTAAACTCCCTTTGCCACAACAAACATACATTTTATTATTATTTTTTTTAATCTCACCTGGTTCTCCGAAAATTTTATTATCAGGAATAGCCTCCCAGATATTAACTAATTGATCATTCGAATCTAAACAATTTGCACCAGGCCATGGATAAGATCCTCTAATTAGATTATTAATAGTATTTGAGTCTTTTTCCCAATTAATTTTTGAAATATCTTTATTCATTTTTGGAGCAATAGAACTTTCGTTATCATTTTGCGCAAACGATTTAAACTCATAACCATTATTTTTGAAATTATTTATAAATATTTCTATTAGATTCGATCCAATAATAGCAAGCTTTTTTGTTAATGTTTCTACATTGTCATGATCACTAATATTTATTTCATTTGATAAAATTATATCACCAGTATCCATTCCTTCATCCATCTTCATGATGGTTACGCCAGTGGTTTTATCACCGTTAATAATTGACCAATTTATTGGTGCAGCACCTCTATATTTTGGTAGTAATGAAGAGTGAACATTAATAGAACCAAATTTAGGTAAATCTAAAATTTCTTTATTTAAAATTTTTCCATATGCAGCAACGAAAATAAAATCAGGCTTAATATTTTTAACTTCCTGAATAATGCTGCTGTTATTTTTTATTTTATCAGGCTGGAGAATCCTTAAATTGTTTTCAATGGAATATTTTTTAACTTCACCAAATTCAACTTTTTGGTTTCTTCCTGATGGTTTATCAGGTTGACATAATACTAATTTAATATTCACAATTTTGACTAGTCTTTCTAAGATATATTTGCCAAATAGGGGGGTTCCCATAAATATGCAATTCATCTATATATTCTATCATCTAGAATTTCAAACTGGATAAGATAATTTTTTAATTTATATTATAGTAGTGATGTACTCTCTAATCTCCAAATTTATTGTATTTAATTTTTTAATAATTAATCTAAGTTATGCATTTACTCTTGATTCACTACCTGAATTAGTGGATGAGATTAATCCATCAGTGGTAAGAATTGAAATATCCAGCAATCAAAATGTAGACTATGGCATTACAGGGGACCCTTTTTTTGATGAATTCTTCAAGAGACAGTTTGGTGATAATTTTAAGCCGCAGCCTAGAAAAGGATTAGGTTCAGGTTTTATCTATAAAAGTACTGGGTTGATTGTAACTAATTTTCATGTAATAGAAAACGCTGATGAAATTGAAATTGTTCTATATAATGAGAAAAAATATAAAGCAAATATAGTTGGGACTGATAAAAGAACAGATGTTGCATTGTTGAAAATCAATTCTGATGAAAAATTAAAATCATTAAATATTGGTAAATCTGAAAATTTAAAAATCGGTCAGTGGGTTGTGGCAATTGGGAATCCACTTGGATTAGGGACAACTGTTACAACAGGAATAATTAGTGCCAAAGGTAGATATGTAGATGGATTAGGAACATATGTAGACTTTATACAAACTGATGCAGCATTAAATAAAGGAAACAGCGGGGGCCCACTATTTGACTTGAATGGCAATGTTATTGGCGTCAATACTGCAATTGCAGCCAGAGGTCAAGGAATAGGGTTTGCAATTCCAATTGATACAGTGGTTGATATTGTTGAACAACTCAGAATTAATGGAAAAGTTGAAAGAGGATGGCTTGGAGTTGTTATACAGTCTATCTCGCCAGAGATCGCAGAGTCTCTCAAGTTAAAGAATACTGATGGAGCACTTGTGTCGGAAATTCTCGATGGCAGTCCTGCTTTAAAATCAGGTTTGAAAAGGAGAGATATTATTATCTCAGTTGACGGAAAAAAAATAAAAAAAATGGAAGAACTTCCTAGAATCATAGGATCCTTAAAACCTAAAACTAAAGTTATTTTATCGGTTTTGAGGGATGGGAAAAAATTTAAAATTGATGTAATTCTTGGAAGTATTCCTTCTGAAAATATTGTTAAGTCTGAATTTAAAGATGATAAAATTAAAGATTCTGTTAAAAAATTTGGTTTTGAAGTAACTAATGAAAGTTTTAAAGATAAGTCAATTTTATCTAATGTAGTAGTTTCTAAAATTTACCCTGATAGTCCCGCAGCGTCTAAACTTTTAGTGGGTGATATAATCGTAGAAATGAACAAAAAAAGAATTCGAAATCTAAAAGACTTTAACCAGATCTTGTCAAAAATTACAAAAAAAGAGCCAATCCTCTTCTTGATTCAAAGACCTTCGGGAGGAAAATATTCAACGATATATAGATCTTTAAAATCTAACTAATTTATTTTCTAAAAGCGATACCTTTTGAAGTGGTTGATGCTATGGGTTTTTTGGAAACAGAAATTGGACCTGCTTTGATTGATTCAATAGCTGAATTTACTCCATTATATATTGATTCTGCAAATTTAGGTGGGTTTTTTGATAAAGCTACAGCCGAGTTAAGAAGTATTCCATCATATCCTAATTCAATGACTTGACATGCATGTGACACCCTACCTATTCCAGCATCTACAATAAGAGTTGTATCTGGCAAAGATTTTCTAATAAGTTTCAATTTATTAGTATTGACTAGACCTTGACCTGTTCCAATGGGGGAGCCCCATGGCATTACAACTTTACATCCAACTTCCACTAGCCTTTTTGCAAATTTAATATCATCTGTCGCATAAGGTAAAACTTTAAAACCTAATTTTATTAAAGTTTCAGAGGCCTTTATTGTTCCTCTAACAGAAGGAGCTAAATTCTTTTCATTCTCAATTACTTCGAGTTTTATAAAATCAGTTTCAAAAATATCTCTACACATGAGAGCTGTATTGACCGCCTCTTTAACATTAAAACAGCCTGCGGTGTTTGGCAGAATTTTACAATTGGTTTTAGCTAAAGTTTTATAAAATTTTTCTGGCTTATCTCCAATTTTTCTTAGAGCCACGGTAATCATTTCGGTCTTTATGTTTTTAACGCACTTCAAAAACACATTAGGCGATGGATATTTTGATGATCCTAAAATGATATTATTTTTTAACTTTATATCATAAATTTGCATTTATCCTCCTGGGTGAGGCGAAACTACTTCGACTACATCACCATCGTGTAAAAAAATCTTGGAATAATCTTTCTTTGAAATAAACTCTCCATTAACAGCGACAGCTATAAATTTACTATCAATTTTTAATAAACCAATTAAATCATTAACTTTTTGATCAGAATCTACTTTCCTACTTTTACCATTTAGGATAATTTTCACAATTTTTATTATAAATGAAAGGAAAAAAAATTAAATTAATTATGATATGATTGAATTTATGTATTCATTTATATCGAAACTAATCATATTTGTTTTAACTGCAGGACTAATAATAAGTCTAGGTGCCGGAACAGAGTTTATTTCTTTTGGAATGGGAAAAGATGTAGTAGCAAAAGTTGATGGTATAAAAATTTCAAAGCAAGAGTTTGACTTTTTTAAGAATAAAAAAATATCTGAATTATCACTTTCTGCTGGCTATAAGTCTGAAAAAGCTTTTAGAGATATACTTGATCTTCAAATAATTCAAATGATAGCTTCGAGAAAAATATTAGCTGACCATGCAGACGAGATTGGTCTATATGTATCAGACAAAGAGATAAGAGAAAAAATATTAGATGATAATTTTCTTGGTGGAGTTAAAGAAATAGAAGATCCTGAAATATATAAGAAAATTATTAAAAAAAACTTCAATTTAGACTGGAACATTTTTGAAGAAATTATTAAAGAAGAGGCTTTAAATGATAAATTGTCGTCATTATTTTCAGAGATAATTTTAATAAATAATGATGAGGCATATAATGAATTCATAAATCTTGAAACTAAATTCAATTATATAAAAATATCATTGAATGAAGATCTCAAAGTTAATCAGAATTTCACAGAAAAAGAGATTCAGGATTACTTAAAAAAAAATAAAGAGAAATATGAAAGAAAATTAGAATATTTGGACCTCATTATAATTTCAGGCAAGGATTTAATAAAAAATATTACAATAAGCTCTAAAGATACTAGATCTTACCATGAAAATTATCTTTCCGATCAACCGTATGATGAAATAAAAATAAGGAAAATAATTAAAGAAGAGATAGCAAAAAAAAGTATATTGAGTGAACTTGATACAATAAATGAATTAATATTGAATAGTTCGTTTGAACAAATCTCAAAAAAATATAGTGCTAAAATTTTAACATTATCTAAAGACTCAAATAAATTGCCAGATTTTATAAAAACAAAAATAACAAACTTAAATGATATCCAGTTTACATACTATAATGATAAAATATGGATTTTTAAGAATTCTAAGGATTCGATTTCAGAGAGAAAGATATTAATATCAATGATGGTAGAGGATCAGCAAAATATTGCCAGAAATAATTTTTTCATAAAATTGATACAACTTTATAAAGATAATCCTTCAAAATTTAATTCAGCAATAAAATCTGATAGTAATTTGGACTTGCAATTTTATTATGACGAAAGCAAAAAGTATAATCCTAATATTGATAGTTTTTTAGAATCTGTTGATTTAGACAATTATGGAAGTTTTCTTATAGATAAAGTTTTCAAAGATTCAAATTATTATCTTATTTTTATCGAAAAAATTAGATTACCAAATGATGACCTATTTATTTTAGAAAAGGAAAGAATCACGAGAAGTCTATATATTGAAAAATCAGAAAATTTTATAAATTCTTTAAAAAAAGAATTAGTTTCAGATGCGGAGGTAAAATTAAATAATAAATATTTTAATGATAATTAAGGAACATATTCTCTTTACTAAGCTTATATATTGTTTTATTATTGCCTAAAATGAGAATAAAGTCCTTATCATTAAAAGGTTTTAAAACATTTTATGAGAAATCTGTAGTTAATTTCAATAACAAAATTTCGGCAATTGTAGGACCAAATGGATGCGGAAAAACTAATTTATTAGATGCGTTACGATGGGTACTTGGTGAGCAGAATCCCAGACTGTTGAGGACTGACTCAATGATACAGCTTATTTCCGACGGGAATGATAAACTCCCTAAACAAGGATTTGCCGAAATCTCTTTAATTATAGACACACATGATCACGAAGATTTACCTGAAGAGATTGAAATAAAAAGAAGATTAACTAGAAATGGTGATAGTTTGTATTATCTAAACGGTGAAAATTGTAAACTCAAGGATATTACAGAATTAGTTATTACAATTGGTGCTGGTTCGCGAACTTTTACTGTAATACCTCAAGGTCAGATTGAGAGTTATATCACCGCAAAAGCTGAAGATAAAAGACAATTGATAGACGAAGCCGCAGGACTAGGAAAATATAAAATTAGAAGACACGAAACAGAAAGAAAAATAATATTAACCAAAGATAATTTGGATAGAATTAATGATATAAAAGAGGAAGTTGGTTTACAAAGAGAATCTTTAAGACAGCAAGCTGAAAAATCTAATGAATATAATACGCTTGTCGATAAATATAAGAAAATTGAAAAACTCTTTTATAAAAAAAGGTTTAAGGATTTAAATCAAAAACTTGAGACCGCAATAAAAGATAAAGAGGATTTTCAGCAAACTATTTTAATTATTGAAGAGTCTAAATTTTTAAAAAATAAGGAGCTTGAAGATCTAGAACAGAATATCAAATCAAACAAGTTGGATCTTGATTCACAAAACTCAAAAATTTTATCTGATAAAGAAAGACTTTTTAAAATTGACTCTGAAATTAAAACAATTAATTCTGAGAATGAACTTATTAAGCAAGGCTTAGAAAGCTTAAAAAATTTCAAGTCTGAAGCAGTTCAAGAGCTCGATGATATTTTAATTGAGAAAGAAAAAAAACAGAAACTACTAAACTCAACTAATTTAAATTACAACAAAATTATTTCTGATATGAACAATAAAAATTCAGAACTCGAGGACGAATCAAGTATTAAAAAGAGATTGTTTGATGCAGTCGAGAGGCTTTCATCGCAAAAAACTAGTGCAAATCTCTTAGAAAATGAGTTAGAACAATTAAAAATTAAGAAATTTGACTGTGGTGAACTATCTTCAAAATCTGAGTTACAGATTTCAGATTTGATGACTAATATGAAAAAAATTCAAGATGATATTTCTAATCTCGAAACCATAAGAGATAAGTGCGAAGTTAATAAAAAAGATGAAATCGAAAATTTAAAAAATATTCAAAAGAATCTTGAGGAAATCAACACTAAACATATAAAAATAAATTCCGAAATTGAGGCAACCAAATCAAAGGTTGAAGTTCTTGAGAATATCGAGCTTAACTATGAATGGCTTCCGGAGGGGATTAGAGAGTTTGTGAATAAACTTAAAGGGAAGAATATTGAAGGTATACTTTCAGACTTTATAAAACCAATGCCAGGCTTTGAGAAAGCAGTGGAATCCTTTCTGGGAGAAAAACTAAAGTGGATACTGATTAAAAATAGTGATAATACAATTAGTGCAATTGAAGAATTCAAGCAAAGCTCAAGCGGTCGTGGAACCTTTGTCCCTTTAGATTACAGAACACATAGTGGTGCAAGTTCGTCACTTGAGTTCAAAAATATTATAGACTGTATTGAATGTAGTACAGAGAATAGACCTTTTCTTGCAAGTATTTTTGGCGAGACATACGTTGTAGATACTTTAAAAGATGCTTCAAATTTAAAAAGAGATTATCCTGGTTTAAATTTTGTGACTAAAGATGGTGAGTATTTTGATTCAAATGGTTCAATAACAGTTGGTTCAGCGCCAGATAATATCATACAAATTAAAGAGGAAATTAAAAAATTAAATATTTTGAAAGATAAATATGATACTCAAATTGATCAATTAGTGATGGATAGAAAAGAAATTGAAGACGAGATATTCGATATTAACAGTAGAATAAAACTTTTTGATTCAGAAATTGAGTCTCAGAATGTTAATTATTTAAAATTATCAAACTCAATAAGTGAAATTAAATCAAATCTTGCTTCAGAAATATCTTCAAAGTCCAATATAGAGAATCAAATTTTGGACTTAGAGACTGAAATCAGTGACAAAGTATTAAGAATTGAAAAAATTAAAGATGAAATAAGCGACATTGTTTTAGAAAAAAAATCCTATGAGGATAAATTTAATCAAATAACAGTTAGTGATAATGAGAATATCAAAAATATCATCAATGCAAAAAATAATGAGGAAAGAGAAAGGTTAGATTCACAAAGAAAATCGCTATTGTCAGACATGCAAAATATCACATCTAAAGCTAATAAACTTGAAAATAAGATTGATGAAATTTCAAATAAAATAATTCTCGACGAGGAAAAATTTGAAAAAAATTTAAGTCTAAAAGATTCAAAAAATATTAAAAAATCAGAACTTGAGAAGTGTATAAATATTTTTAATGCAGAGGTTAATAATATTAAATCATCAATAATCGCAAATGAGAGAATAGCGAATGAAGTCAAAGAGCAAATAAAAGATTTTATAAAAAAAGTTGATATAAAAAGATCTGAGTTAGAAGAGTATGATTCCAAATTACATAAAGCAAAAATTGAAATTGATCAATTATTAGAGCAGCTCACAGATATGGAGTACAATGAGGATATTAGAAATATTTCAGATTCTGAAAACGATGAGATATCCACAATGGGCGAAAGTGAATTGGCCAAATCTAAGTTTTATAAGTTGCAAAAAACAATTGATGATTTTGGACCTGTAAATTTACTGGCTCCTGAAGAATTCAAAAAATTGGATGAAAGATTTGAGTTTTTAGATTCTCAAATTATTGATCTTCAGAATTCTTTAGATAATTTAAGTAAAACAATAAGCAAGATTGATCAGGAGTCAGAATCTGCTTTCCTTGATACATTTAATCGCATAACCTCCAAATATGACGAATATGTTAAAAGGCTATTTGGTGGTGGTGAGGGTAAGCTCATTTTAACAAATCCTGATTCACCAAAAGATTCTGGAATTGAGGTTATGTTAAAAATAGGCCTAAAAAAATATAGAAATTTAAAATCATATTCTGGCGGAGAGAGAGCTTTAGCAGGAATAGCGCTTTTACTATCAGCTTATTTTGTAAGGCCTGCTCCTTTCTTATTGTTAGATGAAGTTGACGCTCCCTTAGATGATAAGAATATTTTAAAGTTTGGAGAAATGTTGGATGAAATTTCTAATTTATCTCAAGTTGCTATTATTACTCATAATAAAACCACAATGAAATTTGCAAAACAATTAATAGGAGTGACATCTAGGTTGGAAGGTATAAGTGAAGTTGTTCCAATTGATCTATCAAATTAAATCTTTTAATGAAATAAATATTTAAATGTTAAATATTATAAAAAAAATTTTTGGGTCTGGAAATGAAAGAGAAATCTCAAGAATTTCAAAAATTGTAGAAAAAATAAATTCAAAAGAAGAAAGTCTTAAGAATTTATCTTTAGAAAATTTAAAAAATAAATATTTAGATTTAAAGATTAGATATGAGCAAAGTGGAGAGCTTGACAATTTTATTATTGATGTCTTTGCATTAACAAGAGAGGTTTCTAAAAAAACCTTAAAGCTCAGACCCTTCGATGTTCAGCTCATAGGTGGCATAGTTCTACATGAAGGGAAAATAGCAGAGATGAAAACTGGTGAAGGCAAGACCTTGGTTGCCACATTGCCAGTAGTATTAAATGCATTAGATCCATATCCTGTTCATTTAATTACTGTAAATGATTACCTAGCTAGAAGAGATGCGCTATGGATGGCGCCAATATATTTATCTTTAGATCTTAAAGTAGGTGTATTGAATAATGGAATATCCTATACTGTAAAAATTAATTCTACTAAGTATGAATTGGTTGAAGCCGAAAGATCAAAAGCCTATGAATGTGATGTTATTTATGGAACAAATAGCGAATTTGGTTTTGATTATTTAAGGGACAACATGAAATATTCCAATGACGAGATTTGTCAATCAAGCCATTCTTTTGCAATAGTTGATGAAGTTGATAGCATTCTTATAGATGAGGCAAGGACACCGTTAATAATTTCAGGTCCTACTGATAGTTCACTTATTGACTATAAGAATATATATAGTTTATGTAAAAAGATTAACAAAGATGAGATTGCAATTGACGAAAAAACTAGACAAGTATTTATTAATGATGCAGGATCAGAAAAATTACAAAAATTATTTAATATAGATAATCTATATGATCCTAAAAATTTATCTTTACTTCATTCAATAAATCAGTCTTTAAGAGCAATTAATATCTATACAAGAGATAAAGATTATGTAGTACAAGATGATAAAGTAATAATTGTAGATGAGTTCACAGGAAGACTTATGCCATCAAGAAGATGGAGCGAGGGATTACATCAGGCCGTTGAGGCTAAAGAGAACGTAAAAATTGAGGAAGAAAATCAAACCTTTGCATCCATTACTATTCAAAATTATTTCAGAATGTATGAGAAGCTATCTGGAATGACAGGAACTGCTGATACTGAAGCGCTTGAATTTCAGAATATATATAATTTAAGAGTTGTAGTCATACCTACCAATTTGCCAATGATGAGAAAAGATTTAAATGATTTAATTTATAGAACCGAAAAAGAAAAGATAGATGCAATTGTCTCGTATATAAAAAAATATAATAAGGATGGAAATCCTGTGCTTATTGGAACCGTTTCAGTTGAAAAATCCGAGCAGCTTAGTAAGTATTTATCAACTTTAGGGATAAAGCATAATGTATTAAATGCTAAAAATCATGAGAGTGAAGCCGAAGTAATTTCAAAAGCTGGAGAAAAACGTGCAGTTACAATTGCTACAAATATGGCTGGAAGAGGTACTGACATTAAGCTTGGTGGCGCTAATAATGATACAAGACAAAGAGAGGAAGTATTAAGAATTAATGGATTAGTTGTTCTGGGCAGCGAGAGACATGAGTCACGAAGAATCGATAATCAATTAAGAGGTAGATCAGGAAGACAAGGAGATCCAGGGCTCACACAATTCTTTGTTTCCATGGAAGACGAATTAATGAGACTTTTTGGATCAGAGAGAATTTCTAATATGATGACAAAGCTTGGATGGAAAGAAGGTGAGCCGATTGAGCACAAAATGATAACCAACTCACTTGAAAATGCTCAGAAAAAAGTTGAATCTCGTAATTTTGAGATTAGAAAGCATTTATTGGAGTATGATGATGTTCAAAATAAACAAAGAGAAATAATTTATAAATTAAGAAACAGATTATTAAGAAATAGTGAAATTGATGAAGTTTTAAAAGAAATCAAAGATGATGCTCTATATTCATTTCAGCCATTACTGGATAATGAAATATCATTTGAAGATAAAAAAAATATGTTTAATTTTTTAACAGAGGATGAGATTTTAAATCTTTCAGACACTAGCCAGCTTGAGTTGGTCATTGATAAAAAAATTGAAAACAAAAAAATACTTTTAGGTGATATGTTTCAATCCATAAGTAAATTTGTTCTTCTTTCAACATTAGATATGAAATGGAAAGATCATCTATTGTCAATGGATTATCTAAGAGAAAGCGTAAGTTTAAGGGGCTATGGTCAGCAAAATCCTTTAAGAGAATATAAGAAGGAAGGCTTTGAAATCTTTGATGAAATGATTGATAATTTTAATATAGATGCCCTCGTAAATTTTTTAGAGGTTGTGCCAATTAAAGATGAAGATCTTAAAGAAATTGAAAAATCTAGGGATATTGACGAAAATCTTTCTTATAATGATAATGATAGTGA